>Ga0194131_10000244_pt1 | contig 87469 bp, 63 predicted proteins | sample TA2KigO120mmetaG_FD_148631 | JGI IMG/M metagenome (GOLD analysis project Ga0194131, IMG submission 148631) | Freshwater microbial communities from Lake Tanganyika, Tanzania - TA2015053 Kigoma Offshore 120m | ecosystem: Environmental > Aquatic > Freshwater > Lake | place: Tanzania: Lake... | reverse complement strand
TGTATGTCACTGAAATTCGGAGAGGAATGTGGCTGTGGCTGGACAGGAGCCGGAGGGAAACGGATGCGCACGGGTGGGAGACGGGGATCGTGTCGAGCCGCTGGGGGCGGGCTGGGCTCCGCTCCGCGAGCCTGCGCTGCGCTCCGGCTCGCTCCGCTCCGCCCAGCCCGCCCCCAGCGGTGATGGGATCACCGAGGCGATTTCTTCAAGGACTTCGTCCTTGAAGGCCGAAGGAAAGAGGGAATTGCCTCTCTCTATCCGATCCCATTTCGTGGTCCAAAGAATGGGGTCCACTTCAGTTTCTTCTGTCACTGTTGAATGATGAAGGCGAATTGGACGTCTTGATGCAAATTGCCTTTTGAAAGCACGTGCAGCCAGCCCGGGTCCCATGGAAAGCCGCAAACAAACGAGGCCTTCCTGGGATGAGGAATATCGAACTGAAGAATCTGGCGAAAGCCCAGTTCTTCGATCCTTCGAAATGCATGGCCGACGCGGGCACGGTTGTCGATGAATGGCGATCCTCCGACCTTTGAAAAGGAAAGAGGCTCTGCCTCTTCTACGTCAGGAACTGGATCGTGAAACACGATGGCATGGGCAGAAACGTCGGATCGAATCGACGAATCGCGCGAACGGATTGATTCATTGTGAATGACAATGTGAATCAGATGAGAAGGAAACAGAACCTGATCGTTGAACGAGATCATATCGATCTCGGAGGAAACGCCCGCAGTATCGAGTGAATAGAAGATCGCTAGTCCGATTTCGTCGAAATTCAGATTGGCGAAAAACTTCTGGCGGCCATCAGGAAACGCCGGCACGACTCCTTGCGGTGGGTTTCCGCCAATGAAGCTGCCCGTATCGGTGTCCTCATTCGAGTAGTCGAACGGAATACAACTGTGAGACTGAAGGGAGGCAATTCTCAAGGCTACCTTCCTTTTCGCGTAACACGCTGCAGAATCTCCTGACGAGATCTAAATTCTCACTTCTCCGGCTCCGTCATGCTCTTCGGATTCAGCGCCGCGGACAGCTCCACCTCGGTCACCTTCGCTTCGCTGTCCTTCTTCTTGAGCGTGCCGGCCTTGATCTTCGCCAGGCAGAGCTTGCGGACGGTCTGACCCGACTTGAACGCTTCCTTGGCGATGGCGGCGGCCATGTCGTAGCCGATGAGCGGGTTTAAGCTCGTCACCATCGCCAGGCTTTCCTCGACCTGCTTCTCGCACTGGTTGCGGTTGGCTTCCATCTCCAGGGCGCAGAAGTCGATGAACGCCTGCGTGCAGGAGGCCAGCAGGTGGATGCTCTCCAGGATGGTGAGACCCATCACGGGCATCATGATGTTCAGCTCGAATTGCCCGCCGGTGGCGCCGGAGAAGGCGATGGTCTGGTCGTTGCCGATGACCTTGGCGGCGACCTGCATCATGCTCTCGCACATGACCGGGTTGACCTTGCCGGGCATGATGCTGGAGCCTGGCTGGCGATCGGGGAGCATGACCTCGTAGAAGCCGCAGCGCGGGCCACTGCCCAGCCAGCGGATGTTATTGGCGATGGAGAACAGGCTGACGGCGATGGCCCGCAGCTGGCCGGCGCACTCGACCAGGCCGTCGCGGTTGGCATTGGCCTCGAAGTGATTCTTTGCCTCGATGAAGGCAACGCCGGTGTCCTTGGCGAGCAGCTCGGCGACCTTCTTGCCGAATTGCGGATGCGTATTGATGCCGGTGCCGACGGCGGTGCCGCCGGCGGGCAACTCCAGCACGGCGCTCAAAGCACGGCGGGCCCGGTCGAGCGATAGCTCGAGTTGTCGCGCGTAGCCGCTCATTTCCTGGCCGAGGCGGATCGGCGTGGCATCAGCGAGATGCGTGCGGCCGATCTTGATGATGTCGTCCCACGCCTGGGCCTTGTCCTTCAGCACCTTCAGGAAGCGTTCCAGCGCGGGGACCAGCTCCTTCTGGATGGCCTGGCCGGCGGCGACGTGGATGGCCGTCGGGAACATGTCGTTGGTCGATTGCCCCATGTTGACATGGTCGTTGGGGTGGATCGGCTTCTTCTTGTCGAAGCGGTCGCCGCCGGTCATCTCGATGGCGCGATTGGCGATGACCTCGTTGGCGTTCATGTTGGACGATGTGCCCGAGCCGGTCTGGTAGATGTCGATGGGAAACTCGCCATCGAACTTGCCGGCGGCAACCTCGCGGGCGGCGGCGACGATCCGCTCGGCAATCTCGGGCTTCAGCTTGCCCAGATCGCGGTTGGCCAGCGCCGCCGCCGCCTTCACCTGACCCAGCGCTCGGATGAGCCGCGACGGCAAAGGCTGGCCGGAAATCGGAAAATTCTCGACGGCCCGCTGCGTCTGGGCGCTGTAGTAGGCGCGGGCAGGAACCTGCACATCGCCCATGGAGTCTTTTTCGATGCGGAAGTCACTCATGGTTTTCCTGTCACCAATTCGAGAAAGTCTGCTTGAGCACCTGGGAGACGGCTGCGTGATCCACCGTCTCCAGATGTCCAAAGGAACGAAGAATCAAGCGTTTTTCCACTGTTGCAAGTTTGTGGAGGCGGGCGACGGATGGAGCGAGCAGGCCGGCGTATTTCCAATCGCTGATGGCCACGTCGTAGGACGTTACCATGTGCCTGGGTGGTGATGCGTGCGACGACAATGTCCTGGTCGCCGCTATCGATAATCACCAGGGCTGGGCGATTGACGGTGGCCTTGCCGCTGGAATGCGGAAACCCCACGAGGATGACTTCACCCGGCGTGTAACGCGTCATAGATGCCATCGCTCGCGTCGTAACCTTGCAGGAATTGTTCGTGAGTCAACCTGGCCCATTCCACTTCATCCTCGGAATCCGCGACGAACAGCACCACCTTGATCGACTGGTTCGCGCTGAGCTGTGCCGCAACCTCGGCGGGTATGGGGAGCGACGCCCTCCATGACTTCTTTCTATCAGGATCATCTGCGTTTGGTTACTGGTTCGCGCGGCGTCGCGCGAACGCGAAACGTAAACACAGAGTTTTGGACTCACTTCTTTTTCCGCGGGTCCGGCGGCAGTTCCATGTCCTTGGCGGTGATGTCCACGGGGGCGCCGTCGGGCGGGACGGTGACGCGGGCGGTCCAGAGGATGCCGTTGACGATGGCGCGGCGGAAGTCCTTGTTGCCGAAGTTGTCGTGGAAGTGCCCGCCCAGGAAGCCGAAGGACCGGCCGCCGTCGGGCCGCTCGTACACCCAGGCTACCGGATACTCAACCTTGTCAATCTTGGCCTTGAGGATCGTCTTGGCTTCGGGGAGGAACTTGAGCTTGATGTAGTACTCGTCACGCAGGTTGTACTCCTTCCAGCCGAAGCAGATGGGATGCTTCGGGTCGGCCTGCATGAGGCGGGTCGTGCGAACCATGTACTTGGAGAAGAGATCGGCGTTGAACCAGCCGCCCAGGGCGTTGAGCCAAAGTTCGCCGGCGGGCTTCTCCGCACCGGTGCCCCAGTGGCTGGCCGACAGGCCGACGCCATCCTTGAGCAACTTGTCCGCCCTTGCCTTGACGAGCGGATCGAAGAGGACGCTGCCGCCCATGCGCGTGTTGAAGACGATGGCTGTGACACCTTTTAGCTTGGCCGGGTCGCGTGGCCAGCCGTTGACGACCTCTGCCTCGACGCCCTTGGTCTGCCGCAGGCACTTGGCAAGGATGTTGCAGTCCGAAAGGTACTCGTGCTGCGAGAAGGCGTGATCGCGGTCCTTGGCGACGAGCAGGATCCTGGCCGGCTTGTCGTCGTCGGCCTTGCCCGCCGGCAAGAACAGCCCGAGTAACGCCGCCACCGCCGCCATGAGTGTCCGCATGTGTTGCCTCCCGGCGTCTGAAATGCGCCTTCATCGACTGTTGGTTTTTGCTATGCTAACCATATGAAGCAGCCACGAATTCCCAAGGGCGTTTTCTTGTTTTCCGTGGGCTTGCTGGCCACGTGGCTTGTGACCGGTTGCGATGCCGGCGGCGAGCCGACGCCGGCGCCCAGCGGCGACGCCGCCCAGGCGCCGAAGGGGCCCGCCAAGAAGGTCGAGGTTGGCAAGAACGTCTTCTTGGAAGTTCAGGGAGAGCGACGTCTGGTGCGCGTCAACGCCTACGTTTGTCTCCGCAAGGGACAGCTCGAGCAACTGCTGACGCGCAAGCGCACCAAGGAGCATGAAGCGGTCCTGGCGGCGGACGTCGATGCCCGGCTGATTCACGCGGCACTGACGCTGGCCCGGGCCGAGCCAGGGAAGCCGGTCCAGTTCGTTCCCAAGTTTGTCCCACCCTCGGGTTCCACCATCAAGGTTTCGCTCGAGTATGTTGATCCGCAGACCAAGAAGACCGTGAAGGTGCCGGCCAACAAGTGGATACGCAACTTGAAGAGCAAGAAGCATCTGGAAACCGACTGGGTCTTTGCCGGGAGCGTGCTGATTGATGACCCTCTGGACAAGACCAAGAAACCATTCTATGCGGCCAACGACGGCGACATCATCTGTCTATCCAATTTCGACACGGCCATGCTCGACCTGCCTGTGAGCAGCAGTCGCGAGAACAATGACCTGGTATTCGAAGCAGATACGGACCGGATCCCGCCAGTCGAGACTCCTGTGCAGGTAATTCTGGAGCCGATCGCGAAAATGAAGAAGTGATGTGGCAATCTTGGCGCAGATTCGCTAATTTGCCTCATTGCCGCGATCCTGCCAACCCGATTCAACTTTTTTGTCGGCCTTGACGACTGGATTCTTAGCACGCTATGGGATGGTGCGGCGCTGCAGTGAGTAAAGATAGGAAACGCTGATGCTGGACGGCATATCCAAGTCGAACGGAGCGTCGACACTCGAGACAGTGACCACCACGCCAATCACGCGCGATGAGATTGCCGACGCCAGTGCCCGCCTTGAAGGCCAGTCTCCCGAAACAATCCTGCGCTGGGGCGTCGAGCGCTACTTTCCGCGGCTGACCATGGCGACAGCTTTCGGCGCCGAGGGCTGCTGCATCATCCACATGCTCGCCCCGATCGAGCCGCGCGTCCGCATCTTCAACCTTGAAACCGGCTACCAGTTTCCCGAAACGATGCAGGTGCGCGAGCGCATCAAAGATCGCTATGGCATCGAAGTTGAACTGGTCACGCCGGACACAACGGTCGCGGAATACGAGGAAGAGCATGGCGGGCCGCTGTACGCAATCAACCCAGATCAGTGCTGCTTCGATCGCAAGAAACGGCCACTGGTGCGGGCCCTGGCCGGCTACGAGGCCTGGATCAGTGCCATCCGGGCCGATCAAACCAAGCACCGTGCCCGCGCTGATGTCGTGCAATGGGACGGGAAGTTCAATCTTGCCAAGCTGAATCCGCTCTTGAACTGGACACGCAACGACGTCTGGAGCTTCATCCTCAAGCACGAGATCCCGTACAACCCGCTGCACGACCAGGGCTACCCCAGCATCGGCTGCTGGCCGTGCACGCGCGCCGTCGCCATCGGTGAGGACGAGCGCGCAGGCCGCTGGGCCGGCACGGACAAGAAAGAGTGCGGCCTGCACGTCATCGAACACGAAGGCGGCAGCGGCATTTAGGAGACTATTCGGTAAGTTCTCAATTTCCCTGCGTGCGGCATTTGCACACCCACGCGCGTCCCTTGACCGCTTCAAAGAAGTTACGCTATTCGCCACGCCCAGGCGGACAGGCGAAGACGGCCGCCATCGACGTGGCCGCCTCTACGAAGATGCAGCTGGCGTCAGCCAGTACGAGAACAGTTTCCCCCGTTGCAGTGTGAAGCGCAGCCGCACCGTCTGTCCACGTAGACTTTCTAGCTTCGCACCCTTCCAGGAAACCACGACATCGGTCCGGCTCGAGCGGATTTGCCGCGATTGCTCGAATCCTTTGATTGATTTGCCGGATTCATCGCAGACCGCGACCTGGAGCGTGCCGGCCGCCGTGTCGGCGTTGATGTGAAGTTCGCCGGCGGACAGCACAAACGGTCTTGTCATGAGAGTGCCCGCCTTATCCTGGGCGTCGAGCGAGACGAAGCCGTCGCGCCTCAAGGTGACCAGACCAATCGCACCGGGAAACTTCCTCTCGACCTTGGGAAACTTGGGGCTGCGATGCGGACCGTTGACCATCGAGTAATGCAAGTAAATGGTATCACCGACGACGTTGATGCCACGGCCGGCGCGGGACATGCCGTCATCCCACGAGCCTTCCGGCGCATTGGCCAGGAAAGTCTGCCGTCCGGCGGCGCGATTCCAGACAGTTCCGTCACGGCTGACGGCAAGCTGCGTATCGATCCGCGCGTCGGTGCCCTCTCGGTACATCCAGAACATGCCGACGTATAACCCCTCGTACAGGTCGGTGGGCATGCCGTAAATCTGGCCGCCAGGGCCATCCTTGCCATCGCAGGCCAGGACCAGTTTCGGATCCGACCACTTCAAGCCGTCATCACTTTCCGTGCGCGCGACGGTGCGGCCAAATCCCATGCGGCCGAAGGCGACGTATCTCTTGAGTTTCGCGTCGTAGAGGATCGTGTGAGTCGTGTCGCTGCCTTGAGGTAAAACGGGGCCGTGAGTTTTCCAGACGATTCCATCGGGTGAAAAGGCGACCCACATGCCGCCGGCACGTTGCCGTTCAGTCAAGCCGGTCGGTTCTTTCTGAACCTTCGCGAGTTTCTCGTCCACGCCGGTGGGGTCGTCCGGCGGAGTCAAGCGGCGATCCCAGAAGAAGGCGACATAGCGGCGTGCCGGGTCCTTTTCGTGCGGGGCATGAAGAACCCCCACCCCCTCGGGGTTGTCGATGCCGATATCGAGCAGGTTGTTCTTCTTCGATCCTTCGAAGCTGAGTTGGTTCAACTTCGGCTTGTCCCATTGCACGCCGTTCTTCGATGTGGCGTAGGCCAGGAGAGTGCAATTCGTCACGCGCCGGTAACCGCCGACCTCGACCCACTTGCGGCCGCTACTCGGCGGCGCCGGCGAGCACAGATACCAGAGGCGGAATAGCTTGGCGTTCGCATCGTACAGCATCGTGCCGTAGACCGACGCCGACATCTTTTCCCATGGGTGTTCGCCCTTGAGGACCGGGTTTGCGGGATGCCGTCTCGGCTGGTTGACGACACGTTGCAGATGGTCGATCTTCTCAATGCCGACGTCGTCCAGACAGAGTTGTCGCACACCCGGCTTGACGGCGAAACCAGGGACGTTCTTGTTGGCGTTCTTGTCGGCGTCCGGCATGGCATTTGTCGCTAACTGAAAGGTATCCATGACGATCGACTGATCGACCTTGCCGTAAGCGTCGTCCCCGCCGAGGTGACCGAAAACGAAGATGCGGCCATTTCGGCTCTGCACGGATCTGGGATAGTAAGCCGTTCCCGGCACATCGAGTTTTTTCCAGTTTTTGCCAGCATCCGTGGTGCAATGGATGCCGCTGGTGGCCACATGCAGGATTGGCCCCTCGCGCGTGGCCAGCAGTTCCGGTTGGCCTGAGTGCGGCAGGACCGACATGCTTGCTTTTTGCGGTACCCAGGTAGCGCCCGACTTTTTGAGCAAGCCCTGCCAGCGTCTTGAATCTCCATCTCGTCGGAAGACGGCCAGCAGATCGCCGTTGTCGAGCTCCGCGACGTCAAACTCCTCGGTCCAGCCGCTCGACTGATCCTCAGGCACCGCGGCAATTGGCCCCTTCCAGGTATTGCCATTGTCCGCCGACACGACCAGCATCGGCACCACTTTCCTGCTGAACTCAGTGCGTGTGTGTGTGCCGGCCGGAATGGAAGCTACCCCCAGAAGTGCAATCAGCCGACCGTCACGCAGCACCCGAATGCGCCGGGGCCACGCGGAATACCGGCTCGGGTCGAGCAATACCGCGGGCTTGCTCCAGGACCTTGTACCGTCCTTCGACCGTTGGAGGTAGCCGGTACGGGGTAATTCCTTATCGAAGGGTAAGTAGAAGCCCCATACGCCTCGCACCACGGTTCCGTCCGACAGGGCTGTCTGGGCCTCGCCTGTGACCCCGTTCATGCACGACTTGAAACTGTCGGCACTGACCTGCTTCCAGGACTTCCCGCCGTCCGAAGAGCGGAGATGGACGTTTCTCAGGTCGAGTCCCGTCATGTCGTAATCCGGGGCGCCCGCCGGCGGCCAGTTCAACTTTTGCCGCACATCTTTCGGCGCCGAAGCGCGATTCTTGGTCGGCCCAGTCGCCTGGGTGAAACAGACCATGATGTCGCCGTCTGGCATCGACCAGGCGCCGACCCAACTCGTGAATCCAGGTCGCTGCGGAGAGTGGTAAATGTTTTGCCGCTTGTGCCCTGTTGCGGCGAACTGGTCATCGCCATGAACAAGAGCCGATGGTATTGCCATTGCCAAGATGACGGGTACAGCTCTCAGCCAGCTCTTGCTCCTGTGCATCACATGCATGTGAATCACTCCTTCGGTTCTTGCCTTCGACGAACGGCGAGTGATGTCAAAAGAATCTCCCCCGCTCGTGGAAGGACTGGTCGCGAACAAGAGAGCCTATCATGGTTGCACAAACACCTCGACTTCATCGATCACGATTGGACCCGAAGCCTGCGGATCGCTTTTCTTGAGTGCGACGCTCAGCTTGTTCTCGCCCCGAACAATCAGGCTGGGCTTCAGCTCAAACCAGCGTGTCGAGAACGCTGGCTCTTTTCCTTTGCGGAAATCGATACGGCCTTGCTCCGGCAGGCCGCGGCCAACGCGTTTGAGAGCGTCCGCTGCAATGATATTGCCATTCAGTGCCACTTCCAGTTCGTCGGTACCGAGCAGGTTGAAACCACGAAAGAGGAGCGTTGCGCGCTCGCGCCGCGTCAGACCCTCGAACAGCCAGAAGGGGTAATCGCCCTGGGCCTTGTTCCGGGTCCGGTCCAGCGAGATGCGATTCGCCTTGACGGCCCCCGTGGAGGTCCGGTCCTTTCCAAAGTAAGCAAGCCCGCCCCAGGTCGGATCGAAGATGTAATGGCGCTCGCCTGCTGCGACCGCGGCAGGATTTCCCAGTACTCTCAGACGCCGCACTGCCTGCGGATAGAATGGCGCATGCCACATCGTTGTGAAGTGATTGTAAACCGACACGCCGTCGGCGCCCGCGCAGTAATACATGTGCGCCAGGGCGCAGCAGCTTGCCGTGCTCAGTGGAATCCCATCCAGTCGGTTGCGGGCTCGTGCGCTGGTCCAGGGCAAGATCGCCGGATAGAGCATGCACTTAGAAGCGCGCGTCAGACGTGCGAACTCGGCGACAGGCATGTTGAAATCAGCATACATCACGTCCTGCGGGCAGAGATAATCGATGGCCCCCTTTGCAATCCAGGTGGGTACGTCCAGTCCCAGGTTCTGGCATTCTCCCAGCGACGAAAAGACCCTCGCGCCGAGCAGAAGCTTCTTCCTTTTCGCTTTGCCCGCATCATCCAGGGTGGCACGAATGCGGCGTACAAGCTCCGTCATCAAGTGGGCTCGTTCCCGACCTTTTCCTGCTGGAAAGTAACCGTGATCACGGAAACAAAGCTCGACACCGTCCACGTCGAACCGGGAGACAACCTCGGCAATCACGTCATGCACATAATCGCGCGGACCCGCAAAAGTGAAGTCGAGGGGCTGGCTAGCCTTGTACAGTTCGCCTTCCGGAAACTCGCGCAAGACCCAATCCGGATGAGCGCGCACAAACCTGCCGACGCCGCCGTGATTGTCGTTCATGCGAAAGCCGGCGATGAAGGTCAGCTTGCGTCTATGGCACTGCTCGATGAGAATCGCAAGTGGTTGAATGCCCTTCTCCAGCAGCGACAGAAAGCGCCTGTGCTGCGGACGTGGATCGTACTCGAACCGTCTGGAATTCCAGTAAGTCGTCCAGCACTGGTTGTAGACTTCCTGGTTGAAAGTATCGACGCCGCTGTCCGCCAGCTCATCCACCCATCGGCGCAGGTCGTCTGCCTTGACTGGATCGGGAAACAAGTTGTTTGCGATGCTGGAGGGGTCGCTGACATAGAGTAGTCGCCGCTCTCCGCGCGGCGCCGGCGTCCGGGAATCCTTGGGCGGCTCATCTCCGAGATTCTTTCCCATGCACAATGCGCTGACGAGAATGACGAGCCCTGCGCCGATCCATCGCTTGCTGGTTGCTGTCATCGGCATCACTCCTTCGGTTTACGATTCTGCCAGCTGCGGCCAGGTGTGCTTGTCCGGGTCCAGAAGACGCTTTGGGCTGAAGTACTCGGGCGGATAGTCATCCGGCTCGTCCGTGATGCCAAGGATGCGATTGACGATGCAGCGACCGGCATTGAACGAGACTGCGGTCCCGGACCCTGCCATGCCGGCGATGATGTATTGCCGCTTGTCGTCCATCAGCCCGACGATGGGAAACTCGTCGGGTGTGTAACTCACGGTGCCGCTCCACTCGTGGGTGACGCGATATCGGTACTCGCCGAAATACCGCCTCATCTCGCCGAGCAAGAACTTGGTGATGAAACGCGAAGGCTGAATGCGGCCCGCTTCGTGGTCGGCAACTCGTGTGGCGTCGGAGCCAACCATCACCATGCCGCCGTGCTTGCCGAAGAATGCCCGCGTCCCGCTGATGCCGACATGAGGCTTCATCGCCGTGGGACCGCCTGCCCCCGAGGCGGCCTGAGTCTGCGTGGGGAGAATGCGGTCATGAAACTGAGGATGCAGCAGCGGCGTGTACGACTCCGTCGCGTTGACGACATGACGGGCGAGGATCACGCCTCGTGAGGTGTGGATGCGGTATTCCTCGCCCATGTCCTCTACCCTCGCCACCCTGGTCCGTGAGTAGAATTCGACCTGTGCCGATGTGAGCGCGACCTGCAACAGACTCCAGACCCACTTGGCCGGATGAAACGATGCCGCAGCGAGAGAAAAACCGGCGTTGTGAGTGACGCGCATTCCCGTGCGGCGTTCGACTTCGATTGGCGTGATGGTGGTCCAGTCGGTCGTGCCGGTGTCGAGCGCCATCTGCACCGACTCGGCCAGCAGCGCCTGTTGATCGGCATCTCGCGCCTGGATCCAGCCCTGGCGGACATAGTCGCAGTCGAAACCCTCGTTCTTGACGGTCTGTTCGATGAGATCTGCGTTGCGGTAGGCCGCCTTGCAGTAGACGACCGCGAACTGGCGCGCGAGTTGTCGCCGGAGAGTATCTGGCCAATGCGCGCGCAATCGCCCTAAGTAGTCGAGCACCGTCTTGAATACCATGTGGCAGTAGCGCCCCATGACCACGAGGCCTTCGTTTCGACCAGAGGAACCGCTGGCTGCCTCCCCCATCTCCACAATCACCATCTTTCGCGACGAATCCGTGGTGGCTCGCTTGGACCAGTGATAGGCAAGTGCTCCGCCAGTGAAACCGGCGCCGATGACCACGACGTCTGCTCGCTGGGGTAACGTCGCATCAGCATCTCGGCTCCAGGGATGATTCTCCAGTGGATTACCGTCGGCGAGCCACACAGGGGTGCGCGACACAGGCCGGGCAAAAGTCGCACAGCGCAGCGCCGCCGGGATGTCGCACCACATCTGGCGTAGCGACCAGCATACGAATCGAATCAGTCGCGTAACCACGGAGACACGCGGATACATCGTGTCGATCCATGTCCGTGCCGCGCGAAAATCGTGTTTGCGCAGCTCGCACAGCAGACGAGCCATCACCTTGAATCGCCACTGAATGGGCACAGGTGCACATCGATCGGGATTGCTCATCGAAGGTTCACCTTGATCCATACGCGTATCTCTCTCGGTCGAGACTTACTTCAGAGAATGGAGGAAAACGATCAGGTCGCATAGTTGCCTTTCAGTGAGCACCTTTTCCAGTCCCTCGGGCATCACGGAGATGCTACTGGGCATCATCTCCTCGACCTGCGAACGAGGTATTCGGACCTCGGTTCGGTCGGTCGTCAACAGATGGATTGCGTCGGCCATCTCGCGGCGTATCAATCCAGTGTGCGTCTGGCCGGCACGCGTGACGATGCTGTAGCTTTCATAACCGTTGGCCAGACTGGCGCTTGGGAACATGATCGCCTCGGCGATGTCGCTAATCGTCCGCACCTGGCCAATCCTGGATAGGTCTGGTCCAATGAGGCTGCCGTTGTTGCCAATGCGGTGACACGTGGAACATGCGGATCGGTTGCTAAAGAAAACTTGCCGGCCGCGTTCGACGTCTCCCTTGCCGGCCTTGGACACTATCTCATCTAGCCGACGCTGTTGCTCGCGGTCGTTGTCGGCCGGCCTTGCCAGTTTCTTCCCTGCCTGGCGCACCTCTGCAGGGTACAGGCTGATAACCGAGCGAATCCGGGCAGTCGAGATGGCCTTTACACCCGGTGATTCCGACAAGGCCTCGACGAGTCGCAAGCCCAACTCAATTGAACCTCGCTTGTTTCGAGCCGCCTTCTCGAAGGCGCGCAGCAACGGCGTCAGTTCCAGTGGCCCTGCTCGTTGAACAAGGTCTGGCAACCGGGTGAGTTGTTTGTCGTTCAGCGCCGCCTTGCCCAGTGCGTCTGCGGCTGCCAGCCGAACAAGGGGTGCAACGTCTGGCTTGATCTGTTCGATGAGCAGCTTGAAGCTGTCTTCATCGAGTCGTGCACCTCTTCGCGTCATGACGGCCAAGGCTTCCACACGCAACTTGCTTTCTTGCCGGGAGTCGCCCGCGATAACGAGCAGCGACTTATCGAACTGACCTGCGTCATGGGCTGCGATGGTCGCTACGGTCTGGCGCCGGACCTGCCCGTCCGGAGTGGCCAGAAGCTTGGTCAAGGCATCGACCCAGGACACCGGGAGTACGTCGATGTCACAGCGGGCGATCGTCTCCAGGAGCAAGAGCACAATGGCCCGCGAGGACCTGGAATGAGACAGAGATTCTGCCACCAGGGACTGGACCTTGGCGTTGCGTGGAAACGCCAGCACCGCGCCGGCGATCAGCGCGTCTCGTGTCGGATCCCGCCGCTGATCCTGCAACCACTTCTTGAGCAGGTCAACGCTTTCATTCGCCCAGCCCGCACGCTTCGAGACCACGGCAAGGGCTGCGCGTTGAAGTGCAGAGTCGGTCGTGGCAAGTAGCGGCGCAACCATCTCGCGGGTCAGCCCGCCATCCGGCATCTGGTCGAGAGCAATCAGCGCCGCCCGACGCACGTGAGGTGCCGCGTCAGCGAGGCCGGCTTTGGTGGCCACGGAATCATTGATCTCGATAAGTGCATAAATCAGCGCGTGCTCCAGAAACTCCTCTCGTCCGGTTCGGAGAGATTGCAACAGCGCTGGCACGGCCTTCGCGTTGCCGATCAACCCGAGGGCGGTGGCGGATTCTCTGCGTACGTGAGGCAAATCGTTCACGACCAACTTGTTGAGCGCGTCGACCGCACCTGATTCACGCAGGTTGCCCAGTCCGCAGGCCGCTGCCTGCCGCACACCCGCGTCTCGATCGGTAAGGGCTTTGGACATCTGCGTCCGCGCTTCCGGGGTTCCAATCCGTGCCAGGGTCCAAACAGCGTTCCTGCGAAGGCGGGCAGTGCTTGGCGATCGGAGCGGTCTGCTGAGTGCGGATACTGCCCGGTCCGAGTGTTCGGCCAATGCCGCAACTGCCCGATCCCTCACAGCGGGCCGGGGGTCGTCGAGACGCTCTACAAGGTCGGCGACGTCCGCTGTTGTCCACTTCAGCTTGAGTCCACGCGGGTCGGAGGGTTTCGACCCGGCCTCTTTCCTCACGCGATAGATCGCTCCGCAGATCTCTTGTTTGGCAATCGTCGAAGAAGGACAGCCCATGGTCAGCCAGCCACCAGTATCGACGACAAGCAGGCTGCCGTCGGCATCTTCGAGAACATCTGCCGGATGAAAATGGATGCTCGGAGATTCGAGAAAGACTTCGTCTTCGGCCCGGAACGTCGCTCCATCGCGCTGTAATTTGATGCGAACGACGGAATGTGCATTGAACATGCACGCGAAGAGGTTGTCGCGGAAGCCTTCACCAAGATGCTGCCCCCGATATCGAACCAGTCCGGACGGAGCCACCTGCCCCCAGCGTTTCACAGCAGGCAAGTAAACAGCTGTCTGCTTTAGCGTGGGCTCCCGCAATCGCTCGGCATACGACCCCCCATGGATCCAGTGCACCAGCGCGTCGTGCCGCCCGCCGTTTCGATCAAAGATGGCACATGTACCAAGCATGTCTCCTTCGGGGCTGAAAACCACTTCCACGGGGTTGATACCGGCGTGGCACTCAATGCGAACATCGCTACCATCCGTGCGGCAGGAGAAGACGCCGGCCCAGTTTCCCTTACCAGCCCGCTTGCCATCTTTGCCGACGAGGTCATAGCCGAATGTGCCGCCGGTGAAGATGAGCCGTCCGTCTGGCGACAAGTACGGGCCATGCTGGTTGGCGTTGCCGATGAAGTCCATCTGGCCGACGAGTTGGTCTCTTTGGTCGGCCACGCCGTCCCCGTTGGTGTCCTTCAGGCGCCAGAGATAGGGGGCCGACATGATGTAGAGGGCTTCCTTGTGCCACAGAGCACCTTCAGGCATGACCATCTTGTCGGAAAAGATCGTGCTCTTGTCGTACTTTCCGTCGCCGTCGGTATCCTCAAGCATCCGGACAAACCTTGGCTGCTGTTTGAGAAGAGCGTCCTTGCCGAGGTTCTGGCCGTCGCTCTCCGCAATGAATAGCCGACCTCGTTCATCGAGGCAGGCCATCATGGGATACTTCACGAGCGGCGGCCCAGCTACTAGTTCGACGACGTAGCCGCTCGGCACGCGAATCAACGGCGGAGTGAAGTCTGTCTTGACGGGAAGCTGAGCTTTGTCTTTGCGATCTTGAAGTTGGGATCCACATATTGCTATTAACAAGCAGGGTCCCAGCAAAAAGGAGAAGAACCAGCATTTCCCGCGATTCATTTTGGCACACCTCCAGAGTGGTTGACGATTGGAGAAACGCGGAACATCGTCGGAGGTTCTGGCATGACCGCCAGCCTTCGTATTGTTTCAGTCATACGACTGAAGGTAATGCTTGTGGCGGATCGCCGGTTCGAACGAATACAACTTGGCATTCGTCAGATGGAAGCGAAGCCTGATGGGCCGAGCCTGTAACAAGTGGCAATTTGTTTTTCCTTTCCAGGTCACGACATGACGGATGCCGTCCGTCGTGATGGGTTTGCAATCGGTACTGGAAAAACCCGGGATCGACTTGCCCTTGTCGTCGATCGCTTCCACAACGAGCGAACCACCTTTCGCATTCGCATTCACGACCAGAGTATCACCGAGAAACACAAGAGGCTTGGTGGTTAGAGTCCCGTTCTTCTGGGTTTCGACGGAGACAAAGCCGTCGCGGCGGAGGGTCGCCAGACCGACGCCTCGGAGTGGCTCACGAGCTTGCTTGTCGAGTTTGGGCGGATCCCCAGTGTAGTTCCACCAGTTGCGACCCTTCTGGCCCACGTAGTAAAACCAGATCTCGTCGCCGACGAAGATGGGTTCGGGCATGAAGTAGGGCGCCACCGTCCCCCAGTCCCAATCCTTGTCCTTCGTACCGTACGGCAAGAAAACCGCGTCTTGCGCGATTCGCTGCCAGTCCCGGTCCTGCTCAAGGTCGCGCGGCGGTATCGCTCCATTCTTTCCTACGCGCTGCCATGTTACTCCGTTGCGACTGAATACCAGATGGAGGTTCTTGCGGTCCGTCCACGGCTGATCCGGCGGCAAAGGCTTGAGCGTCTCATTGTGATAGGCGGAAAGCAGCCCCAGAAAAATATCGCCGTAGAGAAGTGGCGACATTTGATAGAACTGCGTGGCCATGGGCTCGTCCATTTTCGTGCGTCGCAGCACCGTGACCTTTGGCGACCAGTGAAGGAAATCCGTACTCTCCGTCCGGCTGATGATGCGCGTATTTGGCGGACCGAAACGCAGGATTGCTACGTACCGCCCGCGCCGCGCATCCCAGAGCGGACAACTCTGCGCATCGCTGAATGGGATCAATTGCGATTCCGAGTTGGCGGTCCACTTGATGCCGTCTGCTGAAAATGCGGCGGCTGTTGTCCACGACGTTGCCGTCCCATCCGGATTGCAACTGAAAAGCATCTTGTAACGCCTTGCCGGATCACGCTCCACCGGGTCTCGAAAGATGCCGCACGCCTGGAAGCCCTTGATGTCTGGCCGGCGAACCAGATTTGTTTTCCTCTCTTCGTCCACGAACGGCTTTTCCCAGTCCAGTCCGTTCTTCGACGTCGCATACAGCAGCCGAGCGCTGGAAGCCTCGTTCTGGTCCCAGTTTTCGTACCACATCTTGAACAAGCGATTCTCGGCATCGTAGAGCACGGTTCCATATCCAGGTCCGGACGTCTCCCACGGCTGGTCTCGCTTCAGCAGCGGATTCCTGGAATGTTTGACCGGTTGATTCAGGACCCTTGTCGCCCCCTTCAACTCCTCGATCACATGATCATCGATGAAAAGTTGCTTGCCGCTGATGAGAATCGCGTTGCCCACGATCTCGTCATCCAGATCCCGGAACATCCCGGGCGGCGCCTGCCGAGGTTGTGCCTGTACTGGAAGACCTATCGAGAGAATCGCCAGCCCAGTCACAAGTTTCTTAGGCAACCACATCTTGGCTCCTCGCTGAATGCACGCCGGACCGGATTCCGCAACTTTGTTGGGTTTAGGCAATTCAACGAGTACAATCAACGAGGCCGTCCAAGAATCCACTGGAACACACCATGAAACGCATGATCTCGCGACGATTCATGGTCGCAACAAGCATGATCTTGTGTTATGCCCTGCTTGTTCTTGGCAGGCACACCACACGGACCTTGGGCAGCGAGGAGTCACCGCCTCCGTCGTTCGAGAAGGACATCTTGCCGATCCTCGCCAAGCACTGCCACGACTGTCACGGGGGCGACCGTCAGGAAGCAAAGTTGGATCTTCGGACGCTGTCCACGCTCGTTCGCGGCGATCCCGGAAGCAGTTTGCTCGTCGATATCCTGGAGCGTGGCCAGATGCCGCCTGGCAAGAAGAACAAGCTGTCACCCGCGGAATTGTTGCGGATCCGCGACTGGGTGAAGGCGGGCGCACATGCGAAAGAAAAGCTCGTCGCCTTGCCGCCGCGGGGACAGGTGAGCGACAAGGATCGCCTGTTCTGGTCGTTCCAGCCGCCCAGGAAACCCAGGGTTCCAGTCGTCAAGTCGGCCGATCGAGTTCGCACCCCAGTCGATGCTTTCTTGCTCGCGCGTCTGGAGTCGAAGGGAATGACTTTTTCCGCGGAAGCGGATCGCCACACTCTTATACGTCGGGCCTACTTCGACCTTGTCGGCTTGCCTCCATCGCCAAAGGCCGTCAGGGCGTTTCTCGACGATGGTCGCAAGGATGCTTATGAGCGACTGATCGATGAACTACTGGCTTCGAGCCACTACGGCGAGCGATGGGGTCGCCACTGGCTCGATGCTGCCGGCTATGTCGATAATCGGCTCTTCGACGGCGATCTGGCCACGATCTATCCTAACGATGGCATCTGGCGCTATCGGGATTATGTCGTTCGCGCGTTCAATGAAGACAAGCCCTACGATCGTTTCTTGATTGAGCAGCTGGCGGGAGACGAACTGGTGGATTGGCGACGCGCCGCCAAGTTCACGACCGAGACGCTGGACCTCCTTTCCGCCACCGGCTATCTTCGTTCCGTCGAGGACCACACCAGCGAACCGCAATATGGGATCGACAAACGATACGACGTTCTGTTCGGAGTCATGGAGACGTTCTCCACGTCAGTGCTTGGGCTAACCATGGATTGTTGCCGCTGTCACAATCACAAGTACGATCCACTGCCGCAACGCGACTATTATCGCCTGATGGCCTGTTTTGAACCGGCGTTCAACGTCTTCGCCTGGAAGCGGCCGCAGGAACGTTTTCTGGCGGACGTTGCTCCGCTCGAACGCGCGACGATCGACCAACAGAACGCACAACTTGATAAACAGGTCAGCGCACTGCAGGCGTTGCTCAAGGTCGCCGATAAAGCGAAGGACGTCGCCGGCATCGCGGACTTGAAAACCAGGATGGGCATGCTCCAGGCGAAGCGGCGATCCTATGGAAAGGTCCAGGCGCTGTGGGACGTTGGCAGGCCGCCGGCCTCTCGCCTGATGCGGCGCGGAAACGTCAACGCTCCCGGAGTGCTAATCCAGCCCGGTTTTCCAGAAATCCTTCAACCCGCAGGGACAACCCCATTCAAGGCCGCCTCTGCAGCGGGTGACTCCAGCGGACGGCGTCTGGCCCTGGCACGCTGGCTGACGCGCAGCGATCATCCACTGACGGCGCGCGTACTCGTCAATCGAGTCTGGCACCATCACTTCGGCCGCGGCATTGTCGCTACTCTCGGAAATTTCGGTCGTTCGGGAAGCCTGCCCACCCATCCCGAATTACTCGATTGGCTTGCCGTGGACTTTGCCGAAAACGGCTGGAGCATCAAACGCCTGCACCGGCAGATCATGTCATCCAGTGCGTATCGTCAATCGTCGCGGCGCCCGCCAGCGGAGGCAAAGACTTCGGTCGGCGAGCGCATCGATCCCGACAATTCCCTGTTGTGGCGAATGAACCTGCGGCGCCTGGAAGCGGAAGTCATACGCGATTCAATCTTGACCATTTCGGGAACACTGGATCGACAGATGGGAGGGCCGCCGGTCGAACTGACTACTCCTGTCGATGGCGCGTCGGAGGTGAAGACGTCTGCCACCGGCTCACAGCGTCGAAGTATTTACTTGTTCGCGCGGCGAGTCTATCCGCTGAAATTCCTGGAAATCTTCGACGCGCCAATCATGCCGGTCAATTGCACGCAGCGCAGCAGTTCGGCAACAGTGCTCCAATCTCTGACGCTGCTGAACAGCGAATTCCTTTTCGCTCAGTCCGAACGCCTGGCGTCTCGAGTCCTTTCCACCGCGGGGATGAAGCTGAGGGCGCAGGTTCGAGAGAGTTTTCAAGCGGCGTTGAGCCGGCCGCCGCGAGACGCGGAACTGTCCAGGTGCGATGGCTTCCTGGCTGACCAGACACGGACCTATGCTGCCGACAACAAGACTCGGGAACAAGCGATCCGACGCGCACTGGCAGACTTGTGCCACATGCTCGTTTCGACCAACGAATTCCTCTACGTGGAGTGATCCGATGAGCGACATGCCGCTGTCACGGCGTGAACTGTTGCGAACCTTCGGCAACGGCTTTGGCACGCTGGCCCTGGCTGGGTTGCTGGAACAGGCGGGCTTGCTAGGCAAGGAAAGCGTAACCACTCGCCCAAGCTCCAGGCCACTTGCGTCGCGGCCAGGGCATTTAACGGCCAAGGCCAAGGCAGTGATTCAGCTATTCCAGAACGGCGGTCCTTCACAGATGGACCTGTTCGATCCCAAGCCGGAACTGAGCAAACGCCATGGTCAGCCGCATCCGGAACAGGTGGAGACGTTTCAGCTCGGCAACAGAAACGTGCTGATGGGTTCGCCGTTCCGATTTGCCAAGCACGGCCAGGCCGGCATGGAATTGTCGGAACTGCTACCTCAGCTCGCTTCGGTCGCCGATGATTTGTGCCTCGTGCGCTCGATGCACACCGAGAATAACAATCATCCGTTCGCCATCAACATGATGCAGGCGGGCAAGACGTTTTTTGGTCGGCCTGCGATGGGCTCGTGGATCGGTTACGCCCTGGGGACCGAAAACCAGGATCTGCCCGCCTATATCGTGCTGCGCGATCCGGCCGGTTACAACACCTCAGGCCGGATGGTATGGTCCAGCGGCTGGCTGCCAGCCGTCTATCAAGGGACGGAGTTCAGCGCGACGGGGACCCCGGTCCTCCATCTGCGGCCGTCGCGGCCACGGCCTCGCGAAGCACAAGCACGTTCCCAGGACTTGCTGTCTCAATTGAACGCCATGCACCTGGAAGAGCATCCGCGCGAAAGCGAGCTGGAAGCTCGCGTGCAAAACTTTGAGCTCGCTGCCCGCATGCAACTGTCGGCAACCGATGTGCTCGATTTGTCCCGTGAATCGTCGGCGACGCGCACGCTCTACGGACTGAACAATCCAGCGACCGCCGGTTACGGGGCACGTTGTCTCATGGCGCGTCGCCTCGTGGAATCCGGCGTTCGCTTTGTCCAGGTCTTTCCGCCGCTCAGCCCGTCTTTTCAACCCTGGGATAACCACGGCAATCTGCGCGACGGGTTGAAAACGATCTGCGGCCACGTAGACCAGCCGAGCGCCGCACTCCTTCGAGACTTGAAACAGCGCGGTCTGCTCGATGACGTGATCGTCATGTGGACGGGAGAGTTCGGCCGACTTCCCATCACCGAGGGGGCCGACGGCCGGGACCATAACCGGCATGCGTTCAGCTTGTTAATGGCAGGAGGCGGATTCAAGGGAGGCTGTATTCACGGCAGCACGGATGATTTTGGTTACAGAGCGCTCGAGAATCGAGTCAGCGTTCATGACCTGCACGCGACGATTCTTCATCAGCTTGGCATCGACCACACGCGGCTCAGCTTTTTGCACAACGGGCGCCCCGAGCGGCTGACCGATCCGGAGGTTACCGGCGCGCGTATCGTCCACGAGTTATTGGCATGAGTGCCGAGACAGGTGCTCGTGAGCCGGCAAAGGGGAGACGGCTGCTATGGTATTCACAAGACTTGGCCTGTTCTCGACACTGCCGACCTTCGCGCTTCTAGTTTGCTATGCCGGTGACTTTCGGGGCCAGACCGGCCCGAGAAAGGTCAGTGGAAAGATCACCGAATCCGCAACCTGGTCAGGACAGATCCTGGTCACCGGAGATGTGATCATCCCCGAACCATTGACCCTCACGCTTCGTGCTGGAACAAATGTAGCCTTCGCCCCGGGCACCGGGATCGTCGTGGAAGGGCAACTCCTGGCACTGGGAAGCGACAAAGAGCCGATCTGCCTTGGTGCGAACCGTGAGGAAAAGTCCTGGACCGGTATCTCCGTTCATGCACGCGCTACTGAGAAAGATAGCGAGCGACCCCGCGGCTCTCGTCTGATCAACTGCCGGCTGACGGGCGCCGTGAACGGCATTACCCTGCTTGGCGACGCCCGAGAGCCACACCACATCAGACAATGCGCGATATCGTCTTGTGAGGCTACGGGGGTTCGCTTGCTGGGCGTCCGCGACGCGACCGTCGAGCGCTGCCAGATTACGAAGTGCGGCCACCCAGCGCAAGGAAAGACGCCCGTAGACCAGGCCGGCGCCGTCTGGGTAGAGGGAAGTGATTGTTGTGTGATCCGCGAAAACACCATCAAGGATTGTCGTCGCTATGGGATCGTGTTCCTGGAATCCGGAGCCAACACTGCCCAGGCCAACACTATTGAAAGCATCAGCGGCAAGCCTCGCTCCACGGAGGGTTACGGCATCAGCCTCACCAACGAATCGTCGTGCAACTTGATCCTGGGAAATCGGGTGAATGGCGTGAATTACCTCGGCTTCGGGGTTGCCAACAGCGCGGACAACCTTTTGCTAGACAACGAGGTCCGCAATTCACCCGACGGCATGGCCATTGCCGGTCCCAAATCCACCGGGAATATCGTCCGGAACAATCGCATCCATGGCTGCTACTGGTCACAGCTATACTTGACGTCGCAGTGCCGTGACAACCGGATCGAGAATACGGATATCTTTGGAGGGGATGGGGCCATCACCAGCTGGGCGGCGGGTCCGAACACGTTCGAAGGCTGCGATTTCCGCGGCACCGGGCCCATCGCGCTCCTGGGAACTTCGAACGTCGTACTCCGACGCTGCTCGATCTCCACCAAGGGACCGGAGGATCTCTGGACCGAGTTCCAGCCCACCTGTTCCGTGATCGATTGTAACTTCGACAGGAAACGCATCGGCTTCAGCAAGGGCACCACCAAGGATTCGCAAATCATGTGGAAACATACGCTGACCGTGCACGTGACCGATGCGCGAACTGGCAAACCCGTCAGAGGAGCGTCCGTGTCGGCTGCCAGCGAAAGGCACGCTGACAAGCCCTCCACGCAGACGACGTCCAGCATCGGCCTCGCACGCCTGGAGGTGACCGAGGGTATCCTGAAGAAAGGCGGCGTTTTTACCGACATCACGCCGCACCAGATTGTCGTGATGGCTGACGGGTACAGGCGCGAGACCGTGTCCGGTTTCATCGTGCGCTCGGCCACGAAACAAGAAATCAAGCTCATGCGACTGAAATAAAATGGGCCTGGCACGCCTGGCACTGATTCCAAGGCGATTCGTTGCTCTTGCTCCGAGGATCAAATCCGTGAACACTCGTCAACGCACATCCGTTGCCTGTTTGCTTCCTGTGATAACTGCGGTCCTGGCCTTGAGCAGGCCAGAGTCGGCGGCACCGGGCGGGAAGGATGAGGACGCCCCTGTTCGCTTCAGCGAATTGCTGATCCGGGACAAGTATGGCTACGCCTACGGAATTGCTGCTGCCGACCTTGATGGCGATGGTGATCTCGATCTCGTCAGCTCGGACACGACCGACGACAAGACCCCGAAGAAAGACAATGGCACACTTCTGTGGTTCGAGAATGACGGCAAGGGAAAGTTCACAAAACACATCATCGCGAAAGACGAGGCGGGCTGGTTCGAACGGCTCGCCATCGGCGATATTGATGGCGACGGGCATCCGGATGTGGTCGTCGTCCTGAATCGGGCGGGCAGCCTGGTTTGGTTTCGCAATCCGGGCAAGCCGGCCACCGAATCGTGGCAGCGTCACGTGATCGTCACAGGTGGGTTGCCGGGGGCCTATGACGTGGCGCTCGGAGATTTCGATGGTGACGGCAAGCTCGACGTGGCCGCTTCGAGCTGGACGCGCGGCAATCGCTTCGTCTGCTACCGCAATCCTGGAAAAGACGGTATCGCGAAGGACTGGCCCGCCCAGGTCATCGAGGACAAGTTGAGCGAAACACGCACCATTCGCGTTGCCGATTTCAATGGCGACGGTCGACCGGATTTGCTCGGCACGGCAACCGGGGCTTCCCTCGTCGTCTGGTACGGGAATACTGGCAAGCCTGGCAGCCAGCCGGTATGGAAAAAGCACATTATCGACGATCAATCGCCCGCCCCTGTTCACGGTCACGCGGTCGACATGGATGGAGACGGCGATGCCGATGTGGTCATGGCCTTCGGCATGCGCGACGGGTTCGCTCCGAAAGAGAAGCAGCAGGTGGTTTGGTACGAAAACGTTGGCAAGTCCGGTAAAGGGTTGCAATGGAAGAAGCACGTGGTTGGACCGCTGCCCAACGCCTTCGATGCCGTCGCCGCCGATGTGGATGGCGACGGAAAACGCGACGTGATTGCCACTGCTTGGGGCTCGGGTGGTCGCCTCGTCTGGTTCCGAAACCCCCACGGCCCCCAGAAACACTGGCCGATGCGCGTCCTGAAAGACAACTGGCCCAATGCCAACCAGGTGCTCGCCGTCGATCTGAACAAGGATGGCAAGGTCGATATCGCGGCCACCGCCGAACGAGGGGCCAACGAACTCCGTTGGTGGCGGAACGAAGGACGCGGATTCCGTGGGAAGTAACCAGGGCCAGCCCGACAACGCTTTTGCGCCGCGATTCCCGAGTGAATTCATACTTTCATGCAATACCACACGCCGAGAATACCCGTGATGAACAAGCTTCCTTCCTTTCACGCGTCCACCAGGGCGGGCGTCGCAGCCCTGTTGTTCCTGGCTTTCGTGTCCACCAGCAATGGCGACGGCCCCGACAGTGTTTCGTTCAAGGTGGACTCGAATCTGAAGGTTGCGGTGGCCAAGGTGGACATCTCGCCTCCTGACGGGACGGCCGTGACCGGACACGTGCGACCGACGAAGGGATTTCGCGATCGACTGCATGCGGTGATCATGCTGCTCGACGACGGCAAGACCAAGGCCGCGCTGGTGACTCATGATCTGATCGCCAGCAGTTCAGCGGTTGTGGCCGGGTTCCGGGAGGCCGTCGCCAACGCTTCTGGCACGCCACTTCAGAACATCATGGTGGCCGCCTCCCACAACCATTCCGGTCCCAAGTGGGAGTCCGAACCCGCCTGGAGTCGCAAGGTTGTCAAGGACGTGTCGGCCGCGGTGACCGAAGCCGCGAAGAAGATGCAAGTCGTCAACATCGGCTATGCCGAGGATCGGATCGATTTCAACATCAACCGCCGCAAGATGGTCGAGGGCCGCTCGGTGGTTCGGCTGAATCCCGCTGGTCCCTGCGATCGTCGTGTGAAGGTATTGCGCTTCGACGATGGCCGCAGCCTGGACCCCGTCGCAGTCCTGATGCACGCGGTCTGCCATCCATGCGTGCTGACCTGGGGCGACAAGTGGTCGCCGCCCTATCCCAACGGCTATCCGAAAATGAGCGCCGATTTTCCAGGCGAGGCCAAAGGGTTCGTCGAGAAGGTTTATGGCGAACGAACGAGGGCGCTGTTTCTCCAGGGCTGCGCCGGCGACATCAGGCCAAACCTGCCCGGTTTTCCCTATCGATGCGGCGACGAAGCCGACATGCGCGCCATCGGCCGTGGCCTGGGCTGCGCAGTGGTCCGCGCCGCCGACCGCAGCGCGGTACGCGAAGAACTTGCCAAGCGTCCGACTGTCTATCCGATCCGTTGCGCCATTCGTGAAATTGAGGTTCCGGCGGCCAAGGCCGGCAAGGCCGTTCGCTGCGAACTTCAGGCGCTCAAGGTCGGCCCATACCTGTTTCTGACCCTGCCCGGCGAACCAATGGTCGAGTATGGGTTCCGGCTGGAAAAGGCGATCGCCGATCGAGCTATCCCGATCGTCGTTGGCTACGCCAACGGCAATATTGGCTACATCTGCACCGCTCAGGCCCACAAGGAAGGCGGCTACGAACCCACTTACTCCGATTCCGGCCCCGGGGCTGAAGCGGTCCTTGTCTCGGAATCGCTGCGGCTAGCCGACCGCGTGATCGGCGACGTCTTCGATTCCTTTGCGCCGCTCAAGTTGAGGCCTAAGAAATAGGCTCGGCGTCGAGAAGTTACGAGCCGCTGCTGTCGCGGCCATCGCTTGGCGCAATTGCCGACAAGGATAATGGCGGCGCTGCCTGCCGATCTTCTCCTCACAGTGAAAGCCTGGGGTTAGAGTTTGCACGCCGAATGCGACATCGTATCGAATTTGAAGAGCCAGGCCGGACGAGTCAGATGCAGACGTCATGCCCTCACGCGCACGACCGCCGTCGGAAATCTCCGGAATTGGATCATGGCCCAATTTCGCTCGGACAGCCAATCGTTTGCAAATCCATGCCGTTAAGCGACGAGCACCAAGCTGCGGACCGTTGACCGATTGTAATGAGTGCAAACTCGTTGTAATTTGTGCCAAGCGCCTGGAGTGAAGAACTGCCCTTGTTTAGCAACGAGACGGATGCTATCGGCTCGGTTGTCCACTGGGCATTCGGTCCAGTGGCTGGTGAAGGAGCCTAACAGATGCGCAAGGAAGCGCGGCGGCAGGTTTGGTCATTCCTCGTTCTGGCAAGCGCACTGGTCGGCATCGCCGGCTTTCCCGGCTGGTTAGAGGCCGGCTGAGGACCCGCGGGCTGCGGCCCGATGTTCGGCGGTCCGCCGATGATGATGCCAGCAATGACGTTGATGCCCGGTCAGCCAATGCCCGGTCCGACGATGCCTGGCCAGCTGATGCCCGGTCAGGCGATGCCGGGTCAGCCAATGTTTGCGAGTGGATCGATGCCGCCGCCTGGCTGGAATCAGCCGCCCAAGCCGCGGATCTTGACATCCCCCAGGCAAGCTTCGCCGCCGCCGCGGCCGCCGGTCCTGGCCGAAATGGCCAGCGGATTGCCGTGCCGCAACGCACCCGCGTCCTCGCCACAGACGCCGGCGCCGCGTTTTCGAATGCAGGCCGCTGACGACGCGATCGAGCCTGGGCCGCGTCCCCTGGTCATGCCATCACCGGAAGAACTTGGCGTTGCAGCTTCGAGCCAGTCGCAACCCGGCGCGGACTGGGCGGCGATCCGTCCCCGCCTGGAAACCATGGGGGTGAAGAGTTTTCGCGTCGATCACACCCCGGCCGGCGCTGTCAGCGTCACTTTCCTGCTCTGTCTACAGGGTAGCCGTGTCCACCAGGTAGAAGGCGCCGCCGCCACCGAAGCAGAGGCCGTCTCCGTGGCCCTCGTTGAAACCGAGCGGTACCTGCGTGAGCGCCGCTAAGCCTCTGACAGCGACCAGACGCCGGCTGTCGAACTCGTTCGAGTCCCGCTACCAGACTGCATTTACTTCTTTGTCGGTGAATTGAGGACGCGCAGCCGTTCGAGGGCCACGTCGGCGAGGTCCAGCACTCCGGCGGACATGCGCTTGTCGCGAGCCAGGTCCTTGACTTGTGATTTGATCTCGTCCACAGAGCCTGCGCAAGTGATGCGTTCCAGCTTGGCCGAACCGTTGGAATAATACGTGAAGGTGACGCTGAGACGATCGTTCTCGAGGCGCTTGGCATCGACGTTGACTGCGGGCGGTCCGCCCGGCTTGAGCGTCGCGGTGGGACCGGAAACCAGCAAGAGCGTCGGCGACATCCGCAGCGTCAACTCCTTGCCGGAACGGAGAACGCGCAGCCTCAGTGGCGAATGCTTGTGCTGCTCGGCAAGGATGCGCAGATCCAGCTGCTCGGGCTTGTGCAACTCGTCATCGTCACATGAAAGCAGGATGTCGTGGCGCGAAAGACCGGCGCGATCGGCGGGAGAATCGGGCACAACCTGTAGCACAAGCAAGCCGCGGCCTTCCCTCAATGCAGGGACCTGGGCATAGACCACGTCTGGAACCGACGCCAGTTTCAAGCCAAAGGTTGGCGCCGCCTGCCGCGCTGACTTGTCTTGCGGAGCATTCTGAGCGAGCGCGACGCACGGCAGCAAAACAAAGCCTGTCGCGATGACGGCAATGACGCGATGCATGGGATGGCTTTCGATCAACGCTGACCCTTGGGTAGATCGATCATTTGCAGCTTCAGCAAGATGCGGTCGCCGTCGCGGTGTTCCTCCCACAGCAGTGCATCCTGGCCGCGCGACGTCTTGACGCGTCGCGGTTGCTTGTGACCAACATTCTTCGTCTCGGGCGACACACCGGGCCGCTCGCTGCTTACCTGCGGGAAGTTGCGGGCCAGGGCCAGATAGGCGACGATAATGAAGCCAATGGAAGCAGCGAGGGCGAACCGGGCGCCGAGCCGGAACCAATGTTGCCTCGCCTGAACCAACCGGGGGCCGTGCGGCATCTTGAGTTTCGCCGGCTCCGGGGCGGTCATCGCCGGCCATGGGTCGGGCATCTCAGCACGGAAGAAGCCGCGCAGCAGGTCATCCATGTGGTCGTCCGACCAGCGGGTTGTCGTGGGAGAGTGCAAGTCGTTCATGGCAAGTTCACCACACCTTGTGCCGTCAGCCGCTCCGCCAGACGCTGGCGAGCGCGGGACAGCCGCATGTGTACGGCCGTCGCATTGATTTCCAGTATGTCCGCTATCTCGGTGGCATTGTAGTCCAGGGCGTAGCGCAGGGTCAAAATCTCTCGGTCGGGCGGGGCCAGCTTTTCCATTTCGGAGCGTAGCTGCCCAAAAGTCTCTTCGCGTTCCATGCGGTCCAGCGGCAACCCATCGCGGCCGCGGACGGCGTTCATGGTCTGGGGGGGTTGCGTACCGTTGCGGCGGAAAGAACTCTTGGCGAAATCCTCCGCCAGGTTCCGGGCCACCCGCAACAACCAGGCCCTCGGGTTGACGATCTCGCTACCTCCGCCGTCCTGCCACTGGCGCCATAGCCGCAGATAAGCTTCCTGCATGATGTCCAGGGCCACGTCGGCATTCATCCAGCGAGCATAGGCCAGGGCCCAGATTTCCCGGCTGTGGCGTTGATACAACTCCTCAAACTCCGCGCTGCGCGGGTCCGGCAGTGGCGGGCTTTTCTTCATGGCCGCTCGTTCCCTGCCGGCTGACTTCAACTTGCCCGCGATCGGTTTTGCTGCTGTCTTGGGGCCGGCCTTTCTCGCACTCATAGGACGATCCACCCGATCTATCTTAACACTGCCAGGCCATGCCTTTCCGATCACTCGACCTTCCCGCCGGCTGCGCAGCGTCCTTTCAGTGTAACGCAGCGCGAAAGTGGTTTCCAAGGGGAATGTCGCCCGCAACGCCCGCAACAATCTTCGCAACCCGAGAAGTCTGGGAGGTGGCAGGGGTGACAGCGGAAATGCAGGTTAATTCCGAGTACCACACACGAACCACGGCTTTCACGGCGCGGTTGAGTTGCCAAACTCAGAATCCTTTTTTGACTCCAGCACTAGGGCGTGTTGACAATTCCTGGGTAAGCAAGGAGGAATGGTGAACCAGATTTCGGCGATTCTCTTCGTGGGGCAGGTTGCCAACCTGCCATCAGCGGCTTTGGCAGGTCGGCGACCTGCCCCACGTTACCCAGTCTCTTGCCTACGTTCACCAGCTATTGTCAAAACGCCCTAGCCTAGCGCTGATTTGCGGCAATCACGTCCCAGATTGGCTGCCCTCCGTGCGCGATCGAGATCGGTCGGCCGGTCAGGTCCGGCGCCGTCATCTCAGGATCAACGCCGACAAGATGGTAGATGCTGGCCACGATGTCGCCCGGCGATACGGGATGATCGTTGGGGTAGGCTCCTTGCCGGTCGCTGGTGCCGTGGACGATGCCGGCCTTTAGACCAGCTCCGGCCAGGAGGCAGAAGCCGCACCGGGGCCAGTGGTCTCGTCCGGCCTTGGCGTTGACTCTCGGCGTGCGGCCCATGTCTCCCATGACCACCAGCAATGTCGAGTCGAGCAGGCCGCGCGCTTCCAGGTCCTCTAGCAGTACCGACACCGCGCGATCGAGAAAAGGCAGCCGCGAGTGCTTCAGCATGTTGAAATTGTTTTCGTGCGTATCCCAGTGGCCGCTTCCCTTGGCTTCCGTGTGGACAGTCACGAATGTCACACCCGCCTCGACGAGGCGGCGGGCCAGCAACATGCTGGAGCCGAAAAGATCCCGGCCGTAGCGCTCGCGCATCCCCACCGGTTCCTGGCCAAGGTCGAAAGCCGTGCGTGCCGATGACGACAGCAATAGCTCGAAGGCTTGCCGCTGCAAGTACCCCAGCGGATGAGCCTTGGAACTGCGCTCCGCTGCCGCTGCCTGCGCGTCAAGCTGGCTCAGCAACGACCGTCGGCGGTCCATCGCATCGATCGTCTGTCCTGGCGCCAGCGTGGGCAAGGTCGGCTCTCCCATCGGCACGATCGTGTGGTTGTACGCATCCTTGTCCTCATCGACCGGACGATCAAATCGAGGGTCGCAGGTGCTGAAAAGTGGATTGAAGCGCGTGCCCAGGTAGCCGCCGTAGGGACCGGCGCGGCGCAGTCCCTGCGTGTACCCGGGAAATGCGGGCAGCAGCACGTATGGCGGCATCCCAGGATTGCCCAGGCCCGCATACTGACAGACAGATCCCATGCTGGGGTGATTGTTCGGTCGAGAAAAGTAATCCTGGGCGTCATTGCCGCCGGTGAAACCGGTCATGACGGCGTACGGGTTGTGGCTGTTGTAGTCGTGCGCCACGGTGCGAATCAGGCACAGGCGATGCATCCAGCGCGCGATGCGGGGCAAATACTCGCAGATGAGCACGCCGGGCAGCGACGTGGCAATCGGCTTGAACTCTCCGCGAATCTCCGCCGGCGCTGCTGGCTTCGGATCAAAGGTGTCCAGATGGCTGGGACCGCCAAACAGGTCCAGCAGGATGACGGACCGTGCCGCGCCCGGCTGCCGATTGGAACCGGGACGTGCTCGCGATCTTCCAGGCAGTCCCAGGGCTCCAAAGAGCGAAAGCGCTCCCGCGTGAAGTAATTCACGGCGACTGACCCCGTCACACGCTGCGCCGCGTTGTCCCAGGACCCGAAGCATGCTTTGCCCTCAAACCTTGTAACAGAATCTCCACGCTAACCGCGGAAGTCTCTGCTCGCAACAACAAAGGTACGGTTTGCCGTTCGCCGCGCCAGCGTGCGCGGGTCAACGCGACAAGGCGATTTCGACCCGATCCAGTGCCGGATAGCGGTCGCCATTGTCCGAGAGAAAAACGGCGCGATACTGCAAGCAGCGGTCTTTCGGGTTGAGTGGTAATTCTCCATTCGTGACGGAACGCCACCGGCCATTCGAGAGGGATTTCTGGTTTTCTGCAGAACGCGCCTCGAAGACCAGTTTTTTCCCGGGCCCCAGATCGGCCTTGAACTGCAGCGTCCCGGCCGATGCGGGTCGCTGCCAGGAGAAAACGCGTGATGTGAATGTCTGGCGATAGCGGCGGTCATAGATATTTCCCAGGTCCGTAGCCCACATCAGGTGTGGGCCGTTGGTCGGGAGTTTTTGCAGGCGCGGGCTTTCGAAGCGGTTGCCGTCGTTGTAAAAAACGCGCGACTGCGTACGGTGGTCGCCGTGCCGCGTGTGGCAGGCGACGGCCAGGTCCATCTTGCCGTCGCCGTCGAAATCCGCGGCCATGGAGGCGTTCACGGAATCGCAGAACAGCGTGCTTCGCCGCTGCCTGGAAAAGCCGTCCTTGTCGCCCCAGTAGATGTGGCAGGCGAGGTCTTCGCGCGTCAGTTCGCCCGAATGTTGCGGGGAAAAAATGTCGAGGTAGCCATCGCCGTCGAAATCGGCGATGCAGCGTCCCAGCGGGGCGAAGCCTGGCAGCCATTGGGCATTGGCGTGCCGATACCCGCCCTGGCCGCCCCAGAAAATCAAGAGTCCCATGTCCCGATGCCCGGACACGGGGTCATTGTAGCTGCCAACCACCAGGTCGAGATGTCCGTCGCCGTTCAGATCCGCGGCGTTGACTCCGAGCGGTCCGGACACTTTCAGGCGTTGCTCGTTCTTCGGATCAAATCCCTTGGGCCCGCCCCACCAGATGCGCACGCAGTTGAGGGAACGCGTCGTCGAGGCAATGTCGAGCCAGCCGTCCGCGTTGAAGTCGGCTACCAGATGCTCCTGACCGTATCCTTCCTTCGGAAAGGACACCCGGTGCGATTTGTGAAAACCGTCGCTCCCTCCATAGTAGATGATCAGTTGCTCCACCTCGCCCGGCTTCGCGGGCGCAAATGGCTCGAGCACCAGGTCGAGGTAGCCATCCTTGTTCAAGTCGGCCACCGTGCTGGTGCCGAGGAAGTTCTCGCGAAGCACCGTCCGTTTTCGTTGCAGATCAATCCCCTTGGGACTTCCCCGGAAGATGTTGGCGCCCAGCGTCGCGTCCTTGGAGGCAACGTCACCGGCGTGGCCGGAATTGAGCAAGACCAGATCGACGAAACCGTCGGCGTCCAGATCGGCGGCACTGGACTCGTAACCGCTGTGGAAAGGGATCTTCCAGACGCGTTTCGGGTCGAAGCCGCCCTTGCCTCCCCAGTAGACAAGGACCGGGACGGCCTCGTCGAGTCGGCCGCCGATGCTGTTGCAGAAAATGGCCCTGGCGCTTAGCCCTTTCTCGGACGGCGCGACGGCCACGTCGGTCGTGCCGGAAGTGCGAAAGCCGGTCTTGGCACGGGTGAAGTTGCGCCGTCCATCGCCGAAAAACACTGTCGACTCGCCGTTGAAAGTTGTTTCGCCCTGGTGGATGGCCACCACGAGATCCGGATGGCCATCCCCGTCCAGGTCCGCCACGGCAGCAGCTGCCGCATGGGGAACTTTGAGTATGTCGGCCCGGTTGGCCTGAAAGCCGCGCGCGCCGCCCCACAGCAGGTGAATGCGATCGAGAGCGCCGTGAGCGCCGCCTGCCTGCTCGCCTCCCGCGGCATGTGCCTGGTGAAAATCCGTCAGCACCAGGTCGGCCTGGCCGTCCCCATCCAGATCACCGACGACAACGTGCGTGGCCGGAAACGCCGGAATCGATGCTGCTTGATCCCAGCGACGGTCAGGTCGTACCGGCACCAGATAGATCGCCTTCTCGCTGGTGCCGGCGCACAGGTCGGGCCGGCCATCCCCGTTCACGTCGGCGGCCGTCAGGCATGTGGCGTTCTTGCCAGGCAGAGCGACTTCCGTTCGCTCAACGACGATCGGCGTGGATTTGGCGCGCGTCGCCCAGAGAATGCTGACCTTGCCGTCGGAACGGAGCACTGCCAGGTCACGGGCGCCGTCGCCATCAAAGTCGGCGGCTGCCAGTTCGATGGCTCCATGAACACCAAAGTCCTGAAACTCGACGGCGGAAAAACCGGTTGCACTACCCCAGAATACGCGAATGATGCGGTCGGCGGGTTGCTCGGGACGCCAGCGCTGTCCGCCCAGAACGACGATGTCCGGCCAGCTGTCATGGTTGAGATCGGCCAGAACCACCGTGCTTGCCGCATTCATCGGCAGGACGCTATTGACTCTTTGCGACAGCCATCCTTCCGGCCCTCCCCAGGCGACCGACACAAAACGGCGATCATGGTGGACTCCAATCGAGTTGGGGCAGAATACCGCGTCGGTGTAGCCATCCTTGTTCAGATCTCCCAGCACGACTCGCGCCGAGCCCTCCACGGCAATGTCAAGGCTTCGAGAATGGCGCTCCCGGTCAACCAGGCCCGCTGTCGCAGGGATCATCTGATAGGTGTCGTGTGTGCAGTTGAAGATCAGATCGATATGGCCGTCGTCATTCAGGTCGAAACGGTTGATGCTCCTCACCTTCCCGTCGCGGCTTACATAGAGGTTCTGCCCGCCGGCATCGAGTGTTCCGCCCGCAAAGTCCTCGAAACGGTCGTCGATGAAGACGTCCGCCGGACCTACTTGGCCGAGCAGCGCCAGGCCCAAGGCCGCGCCCACGATCCAGATGCCGAGGCGTGCTAGCGAATTCATGAGAATCTTCCTCCGTGGCGCATCGACCAGCCAAGCGCCGGACATAGGCCGTTACCTGCCGTGCACGAAGCGCGCGGCCGCCGTTGAACCCGCAACCTCGACAAGCGCCAGCCGCAATTCCATCGTCGGCTCTGGCCTATCAAGCCATAGAGTCAGCGAGTGTAATCCTCGGTCCAGATCCAGCTCGATTTTTTCCGACACGGCCACCGGCCTGTCATCTACCCACAGCTTCAGCGTCGGGATCTTTGCGAGACGCAGGGCAATCTTCCCGGGCGCCGCGACCTGCAACTGCGTGCGCAGCACCGAGACCGAGTTCCCTGCAGTTACCAGGTCCTTCAGAGGCAAGTCGCCGCGGACGCGCGCATACACGGTTGACCAGGTGAGGCCCTTTCCATCACGCAGGGTCTTGCCGAGAGACTCGGCATCTTGATTCTTCCACTTTTCGGGCGCTGCGTCGAGTTTCTGCCAGCGCCGTGCCACCGGTTCGTGCGTCACGCCGAAAGGACCGGGTTTGCCCAGTTCGGACAAGAAACGAACCAAATCGGCCAGCTCTTCATCGCTCAGGGATTGATCCAGGCCGTTCGGCATCAATGAGCCGCCGATCTTCTTCTCCTCGATGTCTTTCTTCTTGATGACGATTTCGTCCGGGCGAGTCGGCTCACGCAGAACCAGCTCCTTTGGGCTCTCGCGCACCAGGACTCCGGTCAGAAGCTGGCCGCTGACGGTGAAGATCGTCGCGGTCGTGTAGCCCTCGCGAATCGTCTTCGCTGGCAAGACGACCGATTCCAGCAAGTATTCCATCGGCGCACTGGTGCCGATGCCGGACAGATCCGGCCCCACGTTGCCTCCCGCTCCTCCCAGGGCATGGCACTGGAAGCATCCCAGGACTGGCCGGCGAAAAACAGCCTCGCCACGATCCGGATTTCCCTTGGTTCGGGCCAGATGCAAGATCTGCTTTGTTTCCTCCGCCGACAGCTTGCGGACGATACCGCGAAACCCGGCCGCCGCCTGCAACGCCTCGTTGAGCGTCGGCGCCGGCGTCCCCAACCCGGCCAGAACGCGCAAGCCTAGCTTGGCCGACTCCTTCGACGGTGTATTCTCGCTGAATGCCGCTGTCAGTGCTGCCGGCCCGCCTTTGCGCCCGAGAAAAGTGGTGAACAGTCGTTCGAACACAACCTCGGGCTGCGGAGGCCCCCGCAACAACTCCGCTGCGCGTGGGGTTGCTTTCGCCAGATCGAGGCGGGCGAGCCCGATCACCGCTTCCAGACGGTTCTCGGCAGGCAGCTTGCTGTCGGCCTGACGCGTGAGGAACTCCACGCTCCTGACTCCACCCAGATCGACGAGAGCTTCCACCGCCGCCACACGCAGCTTGGGCGAATCTGAAGCCGTTATCCGCGTCAGCTCCGCACGCAGGTGTTCCTGCTTCCATAGGCCCGCCACGCGCACCGCACTCGCCGCCACATCCCGGTCGGCGGAGGCGAACAGTGTCAGCCAGGGCATGGCTGCCGGGACGCTTTTCGGACGGTTCACACCTGCCGCGTTCGCCAGCTCATCCAGAATGCGAGCTTGATCGCGTGCCGGCAGCGGTGCCAGACCGATGAGTTCCTTGGCGATCAGGTTCAGGTCATTCTCGTCGCCAAGCGAAGCCAGAAGTCGCAATACCTCGGCGCGATTGCTCGCCGGTATTCTCCTTGCCACGAAGAGATCTCGCAGTGCCGCGATGGCGCCGGGCGCCTTGATGGCCTGCAGGGCGAAGGGCAGATGCCGGGCGCTGTCGTGCAGAACCAGTTTCCCGTTCTGAAAATCGGGAAACCAGCCTGGCTTCAGAAGGATGATGGTGCGACGCAGGGCGAAATCCAGCAACGGATCCATGGGCTGATCCAGGAGGCTCAGCGCGGCATCAAGTGCCCTGGCTGACGGAATATGGCCGGCTGCCATGGCCGCCTCCAGTCGAACGCGCGGACTGGCGTCGCGCGCCTGCCGGGCCAGCAAGCGCGTCGGCTCGGGGAGTCGCTCATGCCAGGCCGCGATCACGCGCGTCGCCGCCGCGCGGATCCGCGCATCGTCGCTTTGCAGCAATTGCTCAAGCAAGCGTGCCTCAACCTGGTCGATGCTCTGATACGCCCACAAAGCCTCCAGCAGATGGCGCAAGCGCTGCGGGTCCTTCGCATCGATGCCGCTGACCCATTGCCCCAGCGCTTTACCGGCGGCCTGCCGGTCCCCCTCGGCCAGCAAGCGCTTGACTTGCAGGCGAGTCCACTGTTCCGGATCCTTGAGGTGGTCCAGCAACCTGGGTAGCGGCAAATCCGCGAGATTCGGGTTGGCGAGCAGCGGCCGATCCTTGCGGACCACGCGCCAGATTCGGCCGCACGTGTGATCGCGGCGTGGATCGCGAAAATCGATCTGGTTGTGCTGGATGATCTGCTGATACAGGTCGGCAATATACACGGCTCCGTCCGGTCCCATCTTGATATCGATGGGGCGAAACTTGCGATGCCTGGACACCACGAGCGGCGGCAAGAGCTTGCTCACGAACTGTTGGCCATCATCTTCCAGCCGGTAACGATAAATCTTGTGGGACAAGAAATCGCCTGTGAGCAGGTTGCCCTGCCAGTCTTCCGGGAAGTGCCGGCCGGACACGATTTCCAGCCCGCAATGGCGCTCGCCGCCGATCTGCGTCATCTTCAGGTTCGGCACGGCTTCCTGGTCCGTCTCACGATGCAGCGGCGAATCGGGCAAGATACGGTTCAGTGCTCCTGGCCAGGCGCTCGCGATGAACGACTGCCCCATGGCATCGAACGCATGCCCCCAGGTGTTGTTCGGCAGAATCGAGCGATCGAATACCTCCAGCTTGAGTCGATCCGTTCGCAGTTGCCAGATGCAACCACCGAAGAGCTTGCGCGGTCCGTACGGCGTCTCGACGGTGCTGAGGATGTAGACACCCTGATTGAAGTACAGGGCGCCGTCCGGTCCCCAGCGAAACGTGTTGAGCGTGTGATGCGTGTCCGAGGTGCCGAATCCCGCGAACACTACCTTTCGCTTCGTCGCCTTTCCTGTTTTCCCGGGATCCGAAAAATGCAGCAGCGTCTCCCCCTGCCCAACATAGACGCCGCCGTCTCCCGGCATCATCCCGGTAGGCACCGTCAGCCCCTCCACGAAAACCGTAGACTTTTTCGCCTTCCCGGCAGGGTCGAAATCTTCCAGGACAACGACGTAATCCTTCGGGGCCTGACCCGGCAGAATCTGTGGATAGCGTGGAGCGCACAAGACCCATAGCCGGCCGCGCGCGTCAAAGTTGATTTGAACCGGATTGATGATCGTCGGCTCTGCTGCGACTAGCTGTATCTCGAATCCATCCGGTAGCTGTGTCAGCTTGCGAAAGACTTCCGGGTCATCGCTCATTTCCGCAGGCGGCATCTGCCCCAGCGCTCCGGGTTGAAGTGACAGCATCCCCAGAACGGCAAGAACAACTATCCTGGTCAGATTTCGCAAGTGCTTCATTTGGACTTTCCCAGAGGCACGATCTCGAAGCAATGCCAGCGCGGAGCCAGCATGTCTTGAATGGCCCGTTCCCGATCCGCGATGGCCTTGTCATAAAGGGAGAAGTCTCCTCGCAAGAAATCGAAGTGCCTCGAATGATCGTTGAATGGCCTCCAGCGACGATAGAACAGTTCGTTCTTGGCAATGACGGCTTGACGCAGTTTTTCCCCGTCCGGATTTCCGGCGGCGATGAATAGGCCGCGCCCCCATGCTTCACCGGTTGCCCGCAGTACTTCCTTGCCGCCAACGGTCAGCACATGCATGCCATCGGCAAGATCGGTCACTCTCAGGACCAATCCTTCCTTTGCGAGTGGATCCGTGACCGGCACCACAGGTTCCTGAATCCAGAGTCGCAGACCACGCTTTGTCGCTTCCACTTTTTCCTTGACGCCACCTTGTTCTCTTACTTTGCCCTTCGCGGACACGGTGAAATGCCAGTCGCTCGCGCTGGCATAGCCCAGCGCCTTCTCAACCGTGCGGGCGATCACCGCGTAGCCGAGCTCATTGGGCTGAATGCCATTGGTCGTGAAGATGCGCCCGGGCATCGTCGCCTTCGCTGTCTTCATGGCGTGAAACAGGTTGATGAACTCCACATCTCTTTTCTGCGCCAGATCGCGTATCGCCTCGGCATAAGACTGCAAACTCTTGTTGTGCTCGGTCGGGTCTGGATGGGGTGGACCGAGTGCTTCATGATACGTTGGCGCCAGCAGGATCAATCGCGACTTGAGAGGCGCGAGTTTATCAAGCAGACTCCGATAATCCTTGACAAACACGTCGATGCCCTTCGCGCCGGCGAAGGATTCGTTCATCCCGTATCCCACCAGGATCACGGTCGGCTTCCATTGTGTGACTTCCTTGAGCAAGCGGGCGAAACCTTGTGGATTCTCGAAGCCGCCGGTCCGCGCGGATCCGCGCACGGTGTCGCCGCCCCAGCCGAGGTTGCGGAACAGCAACTGTCCGCGTGGATGATGCCGGAGCAGTCGCGTTTCCAGGTAACAATGCAGCCGCTCCTGCTCGATGAATCCGCCGCCAAGCAGGAGCACGCGATCCGTATCAGCCAGTTCTTTGCGCACACGCTTTTCGCCCGCGCGCACCGTGCCGGAATGAAACACCAGCAGTGCCAGGAATACGATGAAATGTTTCACGGCGGCGCTCGACCTTTACGCCTGGGGGCGGCACCACACGATGTCGCTCTTGCGATGTACCCAGCTCATTAAATCAACATTAGCGCAAAAAGCACGGTGCAATGCAGGCGTTCGCGGCGCCTGGCAAGGACGGTTGATCGGTGGCACTTCGGCCTGTAAAAGTCCCAGGGTTGTTGCCTGCCCAATCCTGGAGATGATGATAGAATGGTCAGGTAGATTATCCGCACCCTGTAGCTTCTTACCTAATCCAGCGAGGCGGATGCCGAGTGCCGCCGTTCTCGATCGCAAGCGAGTTGATCGATGTCACGCCAATCTCTCTCGATGACGATTCGAGGCACATGTTTTCTCCTTGTCGTCGCGTCGCTGGGCGCTCTCGCCTGGTCAGGCGACGCCCCGGAGAACTCCAGGAAGTTGTCCTACAATCGCGATATTCGGCCGATCCTGTCGGAGCATTGCTTTCATTGTCATGGCATGGACGAGAAGGACCGCAAGGGCCGGCTGCGACTTGACGAGCGTAGCGCCGCCCTCAAGGGCGGCAGGTCCGATGGCCCAGCGATCGTCCCCGGAAGACCAGACCAGAGCGCGCTCATCAGACGCGTGACGGCGCACCTTCCCGGCGATGTCATGCCGCCGCCCCGGGTCAAGAATCCGCTTGACGCCAGGCAGATCGCAACGCTGAAACAGTGGATCACCGAAGGCGCGGATTATTCCAAACACTGGGCCTTCGAAATGCCGCGCAAGGAGCCGACTCCAAAGGACCAGCACCCGATCGACTTCTTCGTGAAGCGCAAGCTCGCTGCCAGCAAGCTGCAGCCAGCGCCTCCTGCGGATCCGGCGACACTTTGCCGACGCATGTACCTTGATCTGCTCGGCATACCGCCGACGCCCCAGCAACTGGATGCCTTCCTGGAAGCCTATCGACGCAATCGGGCCAGGGCTATTGTCGAACTGGTGCGCAGCCTGTCGTCTTCGCCGCAATTCGGCGAGCGCTGGGCGCGGCTATGGCTGGACATCGCCCGCTTCGCGGATAGCAACGGCTTCGAAAAGGATCTGCTGCGCGAAATGTGGGCTTGGCGTGCCTGGGTCATCCAGGCGTTCAACAACGACATGCCCTACAACCGCTTCCTGATCGAGCAGATTGCCGGAGACCTTCTGCCCAACCCGACGCAGGACCAGATCGTGGCCACCGGTTTTCTCCGCAATTCGATGATCAACGAGGAAGGCGCGATCGTGCCCGAGCAGTTCCGCATGTTCGAGATGTTCGACCGCATGGACTGTGTCGGCAAGGCCGCGCTCGGTCTGTCCATCCAGTGTGCCCAGTGCCATTCCCACAAGTTCGACCCGATGTCCCAGAACGAATACTACGGCCTGTTCGCCTTCCTGAACAACACCTACGAGGCGCAGTCGTGGGTCTATTCGACGGAACAGCAACGACAGATCGGCGACATTCGCGCCAAGCTGCGGGCCCTGGAAGCTCGTCTGAAAAAGCATCGGCCCCGCTGGCAGGCAGAGCTGGCGGCATGGGAGAAAAGCGTTCTTGCCAGGGAAGTCGCCTGGCAGCCGCTCAAGGCAGTGGAACTCGACAGCACCGGCGGCTTGAACCATCCCACACAGGAAGCGGATCTCAGCATCCTGACCCATGGACACCCGACGACGAAGGGGGACATATTCGGCATCTTCGCCGCCGATCTGAAAGGAGTGACAGGCTTGCGCCTCGAAGCGCTCGCCCATCGTGACATGCCGTTCGGAGGCCCGGGACGAAGCAAGTACGGAACCTGGGCCGTTAGCGAACTCAAGGTGCTCTACCAGTTGCCCGCCAGCGACAAATGGCAGCCGCTCAAGTTGCGAAACGCCACCGCCGATTTCTCCGAGCCCGATGGCAAGGTTGAGGACGAGTGGAAGGCGGACTTCGACAAGGACAAGAAACGGTTGCGCGGTCCTGTCGCCTATCTGATCGATGGCGATGACAAGACCGGCTGGCGGGCCGATCGCGGGCCTGGACTGAGAAATCAAGATAGCGTTGCAGTGGTGCAGTTTGAACAGCCGCTCGACCTCCCGGACAAGACCAGGCTGAAAGTCCTGCTGGTCATGGACCATGGCGGCAGCGACAACGGCCGACATAACATGCAACTCGGCTGTTGCCGGCTGAGCTTGACCAGCGCGGCAGATCCCCAGGCCCAGCCTGTGGATCATGCCGCCGTTCTGGCCATGAACGTTGCACCCGCGCAGCGGACCGAGCAGCAAAAGGACGTGATCTTCTCGGCGTGGCTGAAGACTCTCGGCGATGCCGAGTCACGCAAGATGCAAGAAGCGATTGCAGCCGAGTGGCGGAAATTCCCCATTGGGCAAACATCCGCCCTTCACCTCGCGGAACGGACAGCCCGCCACCCGCGGACGACACGGTTACTCGATCGGGGCGAGTGGGACAGACCGAAGCACCCCGTCAAGCCGCAAGTGCCTGCTTTCCTTCATCCACTCGGGAAAGCCTCGCCGAGCCGACTCGATTTTGCCAACTGGCTGGCCAGCGATCGCAACCCCCTGGCGGCGCGGGTCGCTGTCAATCGAGTCTGGCAGGCCCTTTTTGGTAGCGGACTCGTCGAAACTGCGGAAGAATTTGGCACGCGAACGCCCGTGCCCGTGTATCTCGACCTGCTCGATTGGCTGGCGGTTGATTTCATGGAGCATGGCTGGAGTCACAGACATTTGCTGGAACGGATTGTCACCAGCGAGACCTATCAGCAGTCCGCAACCATCACGCCCTTGCATCTGGAGCGCGATCCGCGCAATCGTTTGCTATCGCGCGGCGCGCGTTTCCGGATGGATGCAGAGGTCATCCGCGATACGACGCTGAGCATCGCCGGCTTGCTGCATCTGAAGGAAGTCGGCGGTCCCAGCTTCTTTCCTCCGGTGCCGCAGAGCGTGCTCGATTACAACTATTTCAAGCCTACCTACTGGATTCCACCGGAAGGGCCCGAGCGCTATCGTCGGGCACTTTATGCTGTGCGCAAGCGCTCGATGCCAGACCCGGTTTTGACGAGCTTCGATGCCCCCAACGGCGACGTCGCCTGTGCCCGTCGGCCCCGGTCGAACACGCCTCTTTCCGCGCTGACGAGTCTGAACGAGACGACGTTCATCGAGGCCTCGCAAGCGCTGGCGTTGCGTATCTTGAAGGAGGGGGGCAAGGACGATGTCGCACGCGTTCATCATGCATTCGTCCTGTGCACGGCCCGCCCGGCAAAGCCCGCGGAACTTCAGGTCGTGCTCAAGCTGCTGGCGACCAACCGTGCTCGCCTGGTACGCGGCGAGCTCCAGGCCCGGACAATTGCCTTCTCCAGGTTCACCAGGCTCGAGGACTTGCCCGTTGACGCCACGCCCAACGACATCGCCGCATGGACCATGGTGAGCCGCATACTCCTGAATCTGGACGAAACGCTATGCCGGCCTTGATTCTTGCGGTACGCGCCTTGAGATGTGAAGGGAGTGACCATGAAGCGTGATGAGTTTCGAGCCGCAGTGACGCGCCGCTGGTTTCTGCGTGAATGCGGCGTCGGTCTGGCCGGGATTGCCGCCGGCTCGCTGCTGGCCCAGGAGAGGCGAGCGGCAGGCAATGGCGTGCGTCGGCCTCATTTCGCTCCCAAGGCGAAGAGCGTCATTTATCTCTTTCATGCCGGCGCCCCAAGCCATCTGGAACTGTATGATCCCAAGCCCACGCTCGCGCGCCACGACGGCCGGCTGCCTCCTGCCGAGTTGCTCCAGGGCTATCGAGCCGCGTTCATCAACCCGAACTCCGCCTTGCTCGGACCGAAATACAGGTTTGTCAAGCGTGGGCGCAGCGGCATTGAAATTAGCGAATTGTTGCCGCACACCGGCGCGATCGTGGACGATCTTTGCTTCATTCGCTCGATGCAGACGGACGCGGTCAACCACGCCCCCGCCCAGATCATGATGAACACGGGATCGCAACAGTTCGGCCGACCCAGCTTCGGCGCCTGGACCCTTTACGGCCTGGGGAGCGAAAACCAGGACCTTCCCGGCTACGTCGTCCTGACCAGCGCCAAGGGAACCTCCGGCGGCGCCAGCAATTATGGCTGCGGCTTCCTTCCCACCGCCTTCGGCGGCGTCCCTTTCCGCAACACCGGCGATCCGGTGCTGTACCTTTCCAACCCACCGGGCATCGATGCCCGCGCTCAGCGCGATTCGCTTGACGCCCTCCAGCAACTCAATCAGCTGGCGCTTCGCGACATCGGCGACCCCGAAATCGCCGCCCGCATCCAGGCCTACGAGATGGCGCATCGGCTGCAAACCAGCGCCCCGGAACTCATGAACTTGACTCATGAACCTCGTGCCATCCTGGATCTGTATGGCATCACGGATGTGCGCGAGGCCAGCTATGCCCGGAACTGCTTGCTGGCGCGGCGACTGATCGAACGCGGGGTGCGCTTCGTGCAACTCTTTCACGAAGCCTGGGATCAGCATGGCGACCTGACGCGCGCCATCAAAGCGAACTGCGATGCGACCGACCGCGCCAGTGCCGCGCTGATCAGGGACCTCAAGCAGCGGGGCTTGCTCGACGATACCGTGGTCATCTGGGGCGGCGAATTCGGTCGAACCCCGATGGTGCAAGGCGGCAATGACGGGCGCGATCACCATAACCGCTGCTTCACCATGTGGCTCGCCGGCGGCGGCATCAAGAAGGGCCATGTGCATGGCCAGACCGATGAGTTCGGGTTCAATGTCGTTCAGGATCCAGTCCATGTGCACGATCTGAATGCCACATTGCTTCATCTGTTGGGCCTGGATCACGAACGGCTCACCTTCCGCCTCCAGGGCCGCGATTATCGCCTCACGGACGTTCATGGCACTGTTGTGACCGGAATACTGAGCTGACGATCGCGTGTTGGTGACGGCGATGCGGGCACTCACGAGGGGCGGCGCCTTATTCGGCGCCAGACGGAGCCGCGACATGGTTGCGAATACGGCGTCCCCAGCCTGGCGGCTGGGAGACTTGCATCATCTCGGTTTGACGGTTGCCGATATCGAGCGCTCGATCGCCTTTTACCGCGACATCCTGGGAATGACCTTGCATCGCCGCCGGCCGCACGTGGACAACGATTATGTCGCTGCGCAGACCGGCTATCCCGGTGTCGTGCTGAACGTCGCCTCGTTCAAGGTCGCGCCCGGCAGCGCCCAGTCGCTCGAAGTGGTGCAATACATGAACCATGCGGGCCCACCTGCCGAGACCGCAACGAACCGTTCCGGTAACAGCCATCTGTGCATCACGGTGAACGATTTGCGAGCCTGCCACGCTGATCTCAAGGCAAAGGGCGTGCGCTTCAAGTCGGAACCGGTGACGATCACGGCCGGCCCGAATGCCGGTGGGCTCGTCGTTTATTTTTTCGACCCCGATGGTTATACGCTCGAGTTATTCCAGCCGCCAACGTGAAGCAGGGCAGGGCACGTGTCCATGGCCGCCAGATTTGACTTGACCGGCCGCGTTGCCGTCGTCACCGGCGGAGCGCAGGGATTGGGCGCCGCGATCGCACGTGCGCTGAGCGAGCAGGGTGCCGCCATCGCTCTGCTCGATCTGCAGGCCGAAGCGGTCGCTGCCAGGGCAGAGGAAATTGCCCGCGCGACGGGACAACCTGTCGAAGGGCTTGTCTGTGATACTCGGCAGAAGACGCAGGTCGATGCCTGCATTGAACAAATCGCCGGCCGTTACGGGCGGATCGATATCCTGGTTAACAACGCCGGCATCCACAGGCGCGGAACTCCAGCCAGCTACCAGCCACAGGATCTGGGCGACGTTTTCGCCGTCAATCTGACTGGCTGCTACCAGGTGGCCGGCGCCGTCGGCAAGGTGATGCTCTCCCGAAGAAGCGGCAGCATTATCAACGTGTCCGCGCTTGGCGGCGGGCTGGTGGGCTTGGGACGGGGAGGGTCGATCTATGCGATGACCAAGGGGGGCATCGTGGCGCTGACGCGCGACCTGGCGGCGGAGTGGGGTGCTCACGGGATTCGCGTCAACGCCGTGGCGCCCGGCTGGATTCGGACGCCGATGACTCAAGTCTTGCAAAACGATCCGCTACGCGCGGCAAAAGTACTCGAGCGTGTTCCACTCCGGCGCTGGGGAGAAGCCGAGGACGTGGCCGGCGTGGTGGCCTTTCTGGCGAGCGATGCCGCCGCGTACGTCACGGGCTGTACGATTCCAATTGACGGGGGCGCTGCCAACGTGATCGCCATCTCTTCCGAATAGTCGTCCACGACGCATCGTGCGTGGATCTGCAGGGCAAGAATTGTTGGAGCCAGGTATCATGCTTGACGGAATCACTCAGCGACAGCCCATCCCTGACGAGCTTCTCGGACCGCTTGCCGAGTGCTCTGCGTGGCGGGACGATCCGCAGGCGCTGCAACAGTCGTTTGCCGAACACGGCTACGTGCTTCTTCGTGATGCCCTCGATCGCAATGACGTCCTGGCCGCTCGCAAGGAAGTTTTCACGCGGCTGGCGGAGGTTGGAGAGATCGTGCCGCCAGTGGAAGAGGGGATTGCCAGCGGTCTCAGTCAGCGACAGACGCTGGCGTCCGATGCGGGAATGTTCTGGAAATCAGTCAGCGAGGGACCGGCGCTGCGGCGTGTCACGCACGGGCCGAGACTGCGCGAACTGGCCGGGCTGTTGTTCGACGCCCCCGCGCGACCGCACGACTATCTGTTTCTGCGGCCTGCGCCGGTGGGCAACGCCACCAACCTGCACGTTGACTTTCCGTTTTTCGCGGGCGGCGCTGCCCAGATCGTCACTTGCTGGATACCGCTGGGAGAGATCCCGATCTGTGACGGTCCGCTGGCGATCGTCGAGAACTCCCACCAATTCGAGGATTTGCTCGGACCGATCCGCTCGGCACGGCTGTCTGCCGATCCGCGCGGATTCGCCCTTGCGCAGGAAGCCGCGTATCAGTCCGGCGCGAGCGATACGCTGGGATTCTTGCGCTCGCGCCGCACGCGTCTCTTGTCGACGCACTTTTGGCAGGGCGACGTGGTCATCTTCGGCGGCTTCACGATGCACGGCTCGCTCGACAATCATTCACCACTTGGACGTGTTCGCTTGTCGGTCGACGTACGCTATCAGCCTGCGGCCGACCGGGCTGACGATCCCCGCTTTTTCGGCGCCAATCCGACCGGCGCCAAAGGGGGCAGTTACGGCGAACAGAAAGCCGCCCAGCCGCTGGGAACGCCATGGGTGGCCCGGCAGTAGATTGCCTGGCAATCATCCGACACCGTCGCCACTGTCGCCAGCTTCGGGCGCTTCCGCAGTGTGTTGGAGACGGCGACGTGGCACTGTCTCGTCCCAGCTATCGTCCCAGCCTTCGTAATGAATCCGTACGGTTCCGTCGTCCTCAAGGGCTAGCACCGACGCCCGCCACCAGGCGCCGCATTGCTCCGCAAGCACGCTCGACCCAACTTCGAGAATGGTGTCGCGGCCAATAGCGCGGCCGGAAGGAGGCACCGGCGCACCCGGGAAGTTCGCTGGCAGGCCGCAACCCGCGATGTTCGGACTGGCAAGCGACATCAGGTCGCAGTAGACGCGCGCAATGTTTTGCAGATGAAGCCCATGGCGGTCGATGAGTTCCTCGGCTTTTCCTGAATAGGACCAATCCTCGAAGTCTTCCTGGTTTTCGACAATCTCTTCGGCGATTCTGGTCACCACGGCACGGTGGTAGCGACCCAGGATCTGCACGGCTTCGGTGATGGACGGCGATTGGTCCATTGGCTTCGCTCAATAGTACAGGAACTCGTTGGTGTTCACCAGTCCTCGACACAGCGCGACCAGTCCGCGCCGGCTGATCAATTCCAGCGCCGCCTGGCGTTCCTCCAGGGACGGGGCGCGGCCGAGCGCCAGCCGAAATGCACGCTCCGCCTGCGCCGCGGTGTCCGCGCCAGCCTCTTGCCTGACCCGACGCGCGAACAACTCCGCCTGCTGCACCGCGAATGGTCCGTTGAGCAGGCTGAGCGCTTGCAATGGCGTGGTCGTCACATCGCGCTTCGGTGCGCGCTGGGCGGATTCGGGGCAGTCGAAGCTACCAAGAAGGTCATCGCGGATGGAGCGGGCGGCGAGAGAGTAGACGCCGCGCCGCCATGTGTCCAGGCCGAATTCCGTCAGCGGCTCGTATATGCCTATGTTGACGACGCGGTACTTAAAGAGCGCGTAGCCAGGCCCGCCCATGCGGCGATCGAGCTGGCCGCTAGTTTGCAGCAAGGCGTCGCGCAGGGCTTCCGCTTCGAGCCGCCGCAACGGCGCCCGCCAGAGATACTGATTGCCGGCGTCGGCCGCCTCGCCCTTCTCATGCACCGCGCTTGCTTGCCGGTACGCCTGGCTGGTGACGATGAGCCGGTGCAACGCCTTCAAACGCCAGCCGTTGTCGATGAACGAGCGCGCGAGCCAGTCGAGCAATTCGGGATGTGACGGCAGCGTGCCGTTCTTGCCGAAGTCACTGGCGGTGGCGACGAGCCCGCGGCCGAAGTGATGCTGCCAGACGCGATTGACCAGCACTCGCGCAGTGAGAGGATTTCGAGGATCCGTCAGCCAGCGAGCCAGCGCCAGCCGCCGGCCCGGCTCGCCGAGCTTGGCATCGATGGCCAGCTCGCCGGAGAAGCCGGGAACCTCGGACAAGGCTGCGGGCGCGACCACCTCGCGTTTCTGCATCACGTCGCCACGTCGGAGCAGATGGATCGTGTCCGGCGCGGTGAACATGCCAACATAGGCCTTTGCCGACACCTGATCGGCGAGCTGCCGCCGCAGTCGCTCCGCCTCGGCGACCCATTCATCGCGTTGCCGTCGCTGTTCGGGCGTCAGCATCTTCCGCAATACCGCCGGAGCAATGGCCTCGCTGGCAATCGCCCGATCCTTGCCCGTCGTCACCGTCTGCCAGTCGCGGCCGTCAAGCGACACAGCAACCGTGTACTCGACGGGCAACCGATCGACGTAGCGCGTCGGCTCGCCGGCATCACGGCTCCAGACGATGCGGTTGATGCGTAATGGCCGCGGCAGCGCGATCTGCACCCAGCCCTTGCCGGGCTGGTTGCTGATCCAGCTATGGTCGTTGCCGTGCTTGCCGTCGTTGAGGTGATGTACCTGATGAATCGGATAGCCAGGCAAGAGCGTGGAAGCCGTCGCCGTCGCGCCCGTGGAGGAAAGCGCGAGGTTGCGCTCGCTGTCCGGGCCGAAAACCTCCATCTCGTCGAGGCAGGGCTCGGCGCCATCGCGCGTGGCCTGGATATCGAAACGGATGAAACGAGCCTGTGTCGGCGCGAAGGTTTCCACGTTGCGGCGTGGATTGACGGCGGGGCGGCGAGCCTTCGTCTCACCTTGTTTTGCCAGGACCGCCAGCCGCGCCTTGGCGTCGAGATCCGCGATCTTGCCTTGCAGGACGCGCAGCCGTTCGTTCGTCGCGGCACGCTTGCCGGCGTCCATGTCAGGCGCACTGGTCCGCAGTTCGCGCTCGCCGTGTCGGACGCCGGCGAAGACGGCTGCCAGCCGATAGTAGTCTTTCTGCGGAATCGGGTCGAACTTATGGTCGTGGCAGCGGGCGCAGCCGATCGTCATGCCGAGAAAGGCGGCCCCGACGGTGGCGACGATGTCCTCCAGGTCGTTGGCCCGCTGCTGCAGCGTCCCCTCCACGGTCTGGATGCCGACCGTGTCGTGCACGCCGGCGACAAGGAAGCCCGTGGCTGCTTCGATCTTCGGATTGCCCTTGCCGATTAGATCGCCGGCAAGTTGCTCGGCGATAAAATCGGGATAAGGCTTGTCCTCGTTGAACGAGCGAATGACATAGTCGCGATAGGGCCAGGCGTTGAAGCGGACATGGTTCTGCTCGTAGCCGTGGCTCTCGCCGAAACGGACCACGTCGAGCCAGTGCCGGCCCCAGCGCTCACCGTAGGCCGGCGACGCCAGCAGGCGGTCCACAACCTGTTCATATGCATCCGGCGCGCGATTGGCGAGGAAATGCTCCACATCCTCAGGCGTCGGCGGCAAACCCGTCAGATCAATGGTCACGCGCCGCAGCAACCCCTGCGCGCCCGCGGGCGGCGACGGCTCCAGTCCCTTTTCTTGCAACTTCGCGAAGATGAAACGGTCAATGCCATTGCTGGCCAGATGATCGAACCGGCTACGCGGCGGCGTGGGGTACGCAATTGGCCGCAAAGACCACAGCGTGCTGGATTCCGTGCCGGCGACAGCCTGCAACGGCTCGGCGTCGTCATGTGCCCCTTGCTCGATCCATTTCTTGATGACGGCAATCTGCGCAGGGGCCAAGGCTCCCTTGGGCGGCATCTTGCCTGCCGCGATCTTCTTGTACAGCAAACTCTCAACTGGGTTCCCAGGAACGACGGCGGCTCCGCTTTCTCCGCCTGCGAGCATCGTGTCGCGCCGGCTCAGGTCGAGGTCTGCCTTCTTCTTGCTCGAGTTGTGGCAGGCCACGCAGTTCGCAATCAAGAGCGGGCGTACCTCGTCACGAAAATGCCGGACAGCGTCCCCGGCTCTGACCGGTTGCGCAGTCTCCGAAGGCACGGCGAAATAGCAACTCAACAGGAGCGCCAGAAGGGTAGCGTGCAGCCGTTTCATGACTATCATTTTGCCACCTTGCATCGGTGAATGCAATAACCACCGATCCGCCGCCGGGCAAGAAGATTGATTGCGTTTCTACCCCCCCCTCTGGTACCCCGGCAACGAATCGAGCGTTGCAGGATCGGTAACTCTCAATAAGCCTTGGTTGAAGCGGGTAAGGGACGCGTGGGTGTGTAAAACTCGCAAGCGCAACGCAATCCAAAATGCCGCATCCAGGGAATCGAGAACCTACCAGGATCGTGTGCAATCATGGACCCTGCAATGACTTGCGACGCCGGCCTTGGGAACGATTCGTTGCTGTATAATCATTCGCTAGATGCCCGTGGCCTGCGTTGTCGCCGCACGCTGGCCTGGGGGCTGACGCGAAACTCGCGGAGCCGTGCCAACGAACTTTTCCATCGGGTGTTTTACGAGTGTGAGCACCGCGGTTCGAACCGTGCCTGTGGCTGACGAGCAAGCCCTGATACAGAGCGCCCGGCAGGGGGAACGGCAAGCGTTTGCCACCCTGGTGGAGCGCTATTGGGATCGTCTGTATCGCTGGCTCTATCATTTGACACACGATGCCCACACCGCCGAGGACCTGACCCAGGAGGCTCTGATGAAGGCCTACCGCGGGCTGTCGTCGTTTCAGCCGGGCACAAATTTTCAGGCGTGGCTGTTCCGCATCGCTCACAACGGGCTGGCCAACCTGCGGCGGGCAAATCGTCGGGTTCGCCAGCCCTTTCCCGAAGAGGTCGCCGTTGCCGAGCCTGGCCCGGAGGAACAGGCCATGAGCCGCGAGGCCTTCCAGCACCTGGCCCGAGCCATCGGCCGGTTGCCGCGAGATTATCGGGCCGCCTACCTGCTCCGCGTCGAGGAAGACCTGTCCTTCCGCGAGATCGCCGACGTGCAGGGTATCAGTGAAGAAACCGCCCGCTGGCGTGTCTTCAAGGCCCGCAAGAAGGTCATGGAAGTGATGGCGCCGTACCTGATGTAGTGTTTCGCTTGCAGACTGAAACTTGTGACAATGAACTGCGATACCTGCCGACAGTCGTTGCTTGAACGGGCCGAATTCGAACCGGTTCCTGGCGATGCGGAAGCGCACCTTGCCGCGTGTTCGGAGTGCCGGCGCTGGCGCGCGCAGCTGGCGCTGGTCGAAACAAGCGTGCCGCGCTTACCGATTCCTCCTTCCGGCAAGAAGCAGCAGTTTCAGGAAGCCATGTTGCAAGGGCTGGAGGCGAGCGACATGGCCTTTCCGCCGGCGCCACCGCCCGCCACGCTACCGCTGCGAGCAGGAATGTCGCTGCGAAACTGGGTGATGGTAGCGGCCGGGGGCGCGGTCGCGGCCGGGATCCTGATCATGATTGGCCTCCTGCTGAACAACGCCCGGACCCGCCTGGACGACAACAGGCCTGAACAGGATCTCGTCGAGAAAAACCCGCATCCCGACAAGGAAAAGTCGAAACTGCCGGACACGCTGGCCGGCCGGTTGCTTGCCAAGAATTTCGATCTCGCCAGGGCGTTGACCGCCGAAGCCCGGCTGGAATCGCTGGCCTCGCTGGCACTGCTGCTGCACGACGAAGGCCGGTCGCTCGCGCCTGTGGCCGGGCCGAAGGAACTGAACGCGATCGCCGATCTCTATGGCAAGGTAGTCGAGGGCGGCATCGTGCCGCGGGCACGCGACTTGCCTGTCGATCGGCGCCGTGCCCTGGGGCCGATTCGCAATCGGCTGGCGGAAGCGGGCAAGGAAGCAGAAAAGCTGGCCAGGGCTGCCCCGCCGGAGCAAGCCGAGCCGTGGCTGCGCATCGCCGCTGTTGCCCGTGCCGGACAGCAACAGCTGAATGCCCTCATAACGGAGGCAACGCCATGAGGACCAAGCTGCTTCTGATCGTCGCCCTGTTTGCCGCTCTCGGGAGCTTTCTGCGCGGGCAAGAGCCTGCTGCCAGGATTCAGGACCGGCTGCGGCAGTTTCAGCACGATCTGGCACTGGTCGAGAAACTCGTCAACCAGAGCGTTCAGCTTTCGCTGGCGCCGGCGCCGATACAGTGCGCCGAGTCATTCCAGAATGTGGCCGAGACACTGGTGCGCGAGATCCGCCAGTCCGCCGGCAACGACGATGAAAAGCGGGCGCTGCAAATGGGCGATTACTTGCAGGCAGTGTTGTCGCGCGGCGTGGCCGACAACCTCATTGGCGCGCGCCGCGCCGCCGCCGGCAACCCGGCCAAGGAACCCGAATGGCGCTCGACCGGCGAACGCACGCTGCAACTCATCCAGCCTCTTGCTGCCGGCATGGCTCCGCCTGGTAGCGCCGAGGAACGCATCCTCGAAGCCGCCGGCCGGACGATTCGGCCTGGACGCGAGGCGCTCGTCAACATCATTGCCGGCAAGCGGCGCTGACGGCCGCGAGTCGCGCTGGAATCTGGATAAGCTGTACGGCCGGTCGCCGCACGATCGGCACAACGTCAACCGTCATTGTGAGGATCGCGCGAATAAATTTGTTTTTCGGTTGCACTCGCGCCGCGCACTTGTTACTCTCAATCTCAATCCAAGGGGCGTGGTTTCTCGCGTCTCGATTCCGAAACAACCCAGTTTCTCGTCTAAAGTCACCGGGGGTGCGCCATGGCTACCGAGCACGATGAACTCTTCGTGGTTTTCCTGCGGTCCGCGCCCAACTTTGACCAGGCCCCCGAGCTACTGGAAAGGCCGCTGGCGACTTGCTATAGCTATAGCGAGGCTCGGCGGATCCAGCGGTTGTTGCAGGCCACGCCGCACGATTGCATCATCCGCTTCACGGGTCAATCCGGCGGCGGCGATTGAGGAACCGCCGCCCATCGAAGATCAGAGGCTCTCCCGATTCGCATTGCGTCGCGCAAGTAAGTCACCAGGCCTCGTTCAGACTATGAGAGTCTCCACGCAAGTGCGGGTTGCCGGAACGAGGCGGCCGATGATTGCTAAACATAAAGTCCTGATAGTACTTGGCTTAGCGACCGTCGTCCTGTTGCCGTGCCGCGCTGCCGCCGAGGGCATCGGCTTCGTCAACGAACTCAAGATGCCCATCATCGTCCAGGGTTCGACCGTCGAAAACAACATGGTTCGCCGCGGCTTGCCCGTGCTGGTCTTTCCCGGCAAGACAGGCTGGGACATCAATCTCAAGCCAGGCCGCCGCTTCATAACCATCTACGACGGCCGGCAGACCACCCGCGTCCTTTACCAGGGGCCTCCACTCCTCTTCGCCGGCCGCGACATGCTATTTGCCGTCCGCGTCGTGCCCGGGAATCCTCCGCGCGTGTTGCTCGTCCCCACCAAGGTAGGCAACTGACGCCAGAAGTCTCAATCTTCATTTTCTTTAATCAAGCCACACCCGCGATCCCTGCGGCACTTCTGGTTGAAAAACGTTGGAGAAACGTCGGACGGCCGGCTACAATCAAGCTGGATTCCTAGCCACGACTGCGTCGAGTAATACGCATGCAGCTGAGCCTGTTTTCCATCAGTTATGGCGGCCTGTGGGGCCAGACCAAGCTGGACCTGCCGCAGTTTGTCCGGCGCGCCAGCGAACTGGGCTTTGACGCGGTCATGCTGGCGGGCAAACGACCGCACCTGTCGCCCCTCGACGTTGACGACCAGCAAATTGCCGCCCTGCAGCGCGAGTTGCACGAGGCCGGTCTGAAGTGCGCTGTCGTCGCGGCCTACACCGACTTTGGAGGCAGTGTCGCCGCCGAGGTTCCCTTTCTGGAAATGCAGATCGCCTATGTCGAATCGCTGTGTCGCATCGGCTCACAACTGGGCGCACACGTGGTTCGCGTGTTCACGGCATACGAATCCCCCAGCATCGGTCCATCGGCTGTGTGGAAGCAAACTGCCGCGACGCTTCGTGAAATCTGCGACCGCGCGGCTGCCTTCGGAATCACGGTCGCCGTTCAGAACCATCATGACGTCGGCGTGCATACGACGGCCTTGCTGGAATTGCTGCACGACGTGGATCGGCCAAACTGCAAGCTTGGCTTCGACGCCTGGTCGCCGGCCCTGCGCGGCGAAGACCTGTTCGAGGCCGCACGCACCGCCGGCTCGCACACCATCATCACCACGAATGCCGACTACGTTCGCCTGCCGCGCTTCCACTATCGTCCGGACCTGGTGAACTACGAACCGGCGACGCCCGACTTGGTCCGGGCGGTTCCCTTCGGCACAGGCTTCATCAACTACGCCGCCTTCTTTGAAGGCTTGCGGGCGGGGGGCTTCGACGGCATTGCCACGTACGAGATGTGCTCCCCCATCCGCAGCGGCGGCGCGCTTGCCAACCTTGATCATTACGCCCGGACGTATGTTGCCTGGATGCGCGAGCACGGGCTGCGCTGACCATCCGAACCAAGTTCCTCGCCTATTTCCTGCCGAGCGGCGTCAGTGTGTACTCGATGCCGAAGTTCTGGCCGTCGCCGCGTCCGCTCTGCAGCAAACCAACGAGCAGCGTCCGGCAGGTCGCGCGTGTCTGGTAGCCATCGGTCCAGTTGCGTGGGGACACCTCGACGGTGCGCGGTCTGTCGAATGTCAGCAGCATCCCGCCTTTCAAGCGCTGGACGCGAACGGCCTTGACGTCGGCCACAGGCCTGGCAACGGCTTGCATCCAGCGATCCTGCACCTGGAATTCGATCTTGACGCCGGCATTCTTTACCTGGGCTTCCTCGTGTAGAAACAGCGGCAACGTTTCGCGCAGTTCCTTGAATTGCGCCGGCGCCCGTGTCTTGAGGGTCGTTGTCACGGTCACGCCGGCACGGCTGATGGCGAAGCGGCGCTGGTAGGCAGGCGCGGTCTTTGCGTCTTTGGCCGGGATGTCTCCTTCGACCTGAACGATGGCATCCATGCCTTTCTTGGTGGTCTGCACGCGTGGCTGCTTGATCGCGTTGGACGTCAGGAATTCGCCGTCCATCGTGATGCCGCTGACAGCGTGCGTGGGCCATGTTCGCCACTCCTCGAGAGCATCGGTAACGGGGCCTTGCATGCCGCGGCGTCGGCCGAGCACCGACGCTCCGCCGGCGGGCGTCCAGAATGCGGAGAGCTGACCGCCACCGAAGCCGTAGGGCCAGCCGCGCACCGGACCGGTGTGGATCACGGCCGCGAAATCGTCGTGACGCGCAATCACGAACGCTCTGTCAAACTCGCGCAGGAATCGTTCGTCGCGCTGATACAGCGGTGTTGTCAGCGGCGCCGACGTCTTCTGGAGTTGCAGCCGGCGGGCATAGTGTCCCTTCGGATAGTGCTCGTGCGGAAAGTTGAGGTAGCCGCTCCAGTGAGTTTCCATCCATGGCGATGGCTGCAACTTCCGCGGTTTGGTAAACAGGCCGTCAAAGTAGGCATTCAGGCGGCCCGGGGCGGCTCGCAACGCTTCGGCCGACGGCAGTGGCGCCAGCGGCAACGCCTCGTCGGTCACCATGGCGGCGGCATAAGGACGATGCGGAAAGTTCCACTGGTCGCGCGGCGGGTCGGCAGAGGTCCGCGAACTCATGTGGCTTGGACCGAATTGCTGACCGTCCGGGTCCGGCAAGCACAGATGAGCGCGCAAGCGATGCGCTCGGTCCACCGCCTCGCGGGCAAATGACCACTCGCTCGCCAGCGCCGTCCAGGTGGCGAAATACAAGCTGATGCCGTTATACGACGTGTCGAAGCAGCCAACGTCAACGAAATAGCCGGCAGGGTGGAAGAAGCGCTCCTCCGTGAACAGCCGCTTGCTATAGCTTTCCGCCAGGCGTTTCGCTTCCGGTGTGCCGAGCGCCTTGGCGACGTACCACATGCCGACAGGAGCGAACAGGTCCATGTCGGTCATGGCGCCTCGCGGACCCCACTTCGCGAGCCGGTCCATGTGCTTTTTCAGTCCGGTATCCAGGGCGGCGCGCGTCGCGGCGGGCAGCAAGTCTCGGCCAACCATGCAGGAGTAGCCGATCCAGATCAGGTTGCCACCGAGGAAATCGGCGCGATCGGCGCCCTGCGGAGCATGTTCGTACAAGTAGTCGAGCATCACCAGGTCCACGATGGCCAGCACCAGGGCACGCCGTTTGAGCGCCGGCGAGCCGCGCTGAGGATTGCCGGGCTGATCCCAGTTCGCCAGCCATGCCAGCATCTGCGAGTCGGCGGGCATGGCCGGCATGGCCAGTCCCTTGTGTCCTTCGATGGCATGCAGCAGAAACGCGGACGCCGGCAACGTGGCCGCGCCCACCTGCGGTGTGTTCAACGTCAGCAGCCACAGGCGGAATTGCTCCTCGGGATCGACCGGCGTCGAGATCTTGAACTCGCGGCGCTCCACGATCAGGTCTTTTTCTCGCAGCGACATCAGGTAGCTGCGCAATTCTCGCTGATAGGCGTGGTCCTGCGGCAAGTGCTTCAGCGGCAGCTGTGCGTGCTTGTATTGCCCGTGAGCGTCGCGCACGCCGAGCAGAATCACGAGACAAGGCATGACCGGTCGCAACCACTGGCGCATGCTGTTCCTTTCCTGGCCGGCGTGAAGAACGAGTCACCGAGCATTCTTGGGCAACGTTATCCATTGTAGCGCACCGGTCACGCTCCCCAGCAGGATGTGCTTGCCATCGGGCGCAAACGCGACCGTGTGCCACCAGCGCGGGCTGGAATTCGTCTTGGGTCGATCGATGTCCATCCGCATGACTTCCTGGCGCGTGGGCACATGCCATAGATGCAGCTTGCCGTCTGCAGTCGTGGCGATGGCGTGGTTGCCGTTGGCTGATAGTGCCATACCCGTGATCTCGTCCGGTACAGGCACGCGCGGCGCGCTCGGTGGCGTTCCAGCGGGCAACGTCTCATCCAGGGGCAAGAAACACAGAGTTCGCGACAAACCAACCGCACTCGACATGGCCAGCTTGCCATCGCTCGTCAGCGCAACATGCGCTCCCGATAATGGAGGCTTCTCGAGTTGCATGCCGTTCTTCACGTCCCAGAGATGCACACCCGGTGATCCACCGCCGTTATCCACACACAGGGCCTTGTGTCCATCAGTCGTGAACGCTGTTTTGATGAGTTCCGCTGCAACCTGGCCCTTGCCCTCCGCCGTATCTTGCCAGTTCCAGCGAATGAAACTGCCGGAACTATGGGCATAGACAAATGGCTTGGGCCGGTCCTTGGGAGCATCCGGGTCACCATAGTAGCTTCCGCCCACAATTTGACCGCCGCCCGGAAGCAAGCTGTGGTGCAGAAAGGTCGAGTCCGGGCTGAGCAACAGCAGGGTCATGCCGGCGCCGGCCAGGACCTCACTGCCGTCCGTTCCGAAGGCGAGAAAGGCGACATTGCGGTTGGTCGAGTGCCAGCCGCGACCGGAATACGGCGTGCCGTCGCGCGTTAGCTTGAGTTCCCGGAGCTTGAGCCGTTTCGAGGTATTCCAGGTCCGGATGAAGCCGCCGCCGCCGGTGGCCGCCGTCTTCCCGTCCGGCGAGATGGCGATGGCCGATAGTCCAGGGTGCCCGCCGGGAAAACTGACTGGAGGAACGTCGGGCGGTTTCGGGACTACGATCGGCGGCGGCGGCGCGTGCGCGACGGGCTCGTCGGGTTCTCTCGAAGGGCGAAGCGCCACCGCGACGACGACCGCCAGCAAGACCAGCCCCAGGGTCGTGAATCCGACAATTTGCAGCGTTCGGGCGCGATTCGGCTGTTGCCGCTGTGCCAGAGACGGCCGGCCTGAGGTCGCCGTGCGCCCGGCATGGCCACGGGTTGCCTCGCGCGCCGAAGTTAGCCATTCCAGGGGTTCTCTCCCCGGCGTGATTTCCGGTGGCTTGACGCCATAGGCGAGGGCTTGTGCCGGAACCGGCGCCGTTTCCGCGGGCGCGGCTGTGTAGACATCGGGAGGCGGTGGTGGCGAGGCCGCGTGGCCATTCCCCGTGTTCAGCAAGCTGGCGACTGCCTGCGCCTGCTGAGACGTCAATTCCACGGGGTGGCCGTTGACGATAATGTCGTCCAGAAGCGGCACGCTGGCAAGGCCGCCGCTGCAGGCAAGCATCAAGTGGCCGGCGAGCGTGCGCGTCACCGCGTCGCGGTGTTGCCAGAGTTCCTGAAAAACCGCGGACGCGCCCGGCGATTTCAAGTCGGCTTCGCGAAATAGCAATGTCTCGCTGTTGTCGTATTTCTGCCAGAGCGTCCTGCCGCCGGCCATCAGGCAACGCAGCGCCGTGTAAATGACCAGATGCGAGAAGCGATCCACCTCGGCGTTGTAGATGCCCTGGGCGATGCGCTCGGGATGCTGGAAGTTAGGATGGCCGACCTCGCCGGAAGCCGTGTGCGCCAGCGCCGGCACGAACATGCCGTCGTAATCGATCAGCCGCAACCGTAACGAACTGGCTGTCTTTCCCGAGACGAGAATCACGTTGCCGTGTTGCAGGTCGGCATGGGCCATGTTTGCCTTGCGAAGCTTGTGCGCCAGCTTAACCCACATCTGCGCGAGTTGTTCGAGAATGTGTGGCTTGTCCGCATGCTCGTCCACAAAGCGGTTCAGCGTCAGTCCCTCGACCCAGCGCATCTTCAGGATCGGGAACCAGCCGCCCTTGATGAGGATGCCCTTCTCCTGGTACTGGAAATCAACGGTGAAAGGCAGCGCGACCTGGTTCAGATGATCGCTGATGGCAAGGTAGCGCTGTTGCAGGTCCTTGACTTCGCGGGTGAAGCACTTGACGGCGTAGCCATGGCCGGACGGACAGCGGACCTCGTAGACATCGGCGAAGTTGCCGGAGCGGACGATGGGCATGCCCATGGCAGTGGCGACCGCCTCGCCCTGCTGCAACTCCGGGTCGGCCAGATTGACGCGTGGATTCTAGATGGCCTCACTGTAATCGGTGTTCTCCGGCCAGGTCATGGCGAACCTCTCTAATGGCAGCTGCGCCGTCAAGGTAGCACGGAATTCCGATTCCGTGCGAAATGCACGCACGGAATCGGAATTCCCTGCTACATGAGTCGCGCAGCCCTCAGCAGGCACGTCAGGCTCTTACACGTTGACGACAATCAACGTGACATCGTCATTCTTAAGCGCCTGCCGATCGCGTTGATCCTCGACCCAGTCCGCGAACCGTTCCTGGGAATCGTCGCTGCCCAGGACCGCCTCGAGCTTGGTCCAGGGTGTGCCGCAAGCCTCGATGTCGGTAAGAAACCACTGCGCCAGAGCGTCGGTCATGAGCCAGAAGCAGTCGCCCGTCCGCCAGTCGCCCTTGGCGCGCAGCTCCTTTTGTCGCAGGCTCTTCGACGAATCGTTGCGCGAACCGATCAGCCAGGGCGTGTTGCCGAAATCCTCGGCGCGTTCGATCGGGAACGGTCGATAAAGTTCGTTGTCGCGAACCTGGAACAGGCAGCCATCGCCGACGGCCACGGCGTGCCATTTCCTGCGCTCCATAAAGAAACCCGTCGGCGCGCAGAGTGTCAGGCCTAGAAACGTGGCGAAAGCGCCGTCTTCCAGCTTTGCCTCCGCATACCAGGCCAGCTCCTTGTCGCGAAACTGTTCCAGCCAGCGCTGTTGAAGCGCTGGCAGCCAGTCGGACCAGCGGCCGGGTTGCGGCCCGGCGGCGCTGACGAAGCCGTCCGCCAGCAGGCGGGCCCACGGGCCGGCAAAGGAGCTTTCCGTGGCGCCGTCGGCGATGGCGAAACGGCCCAGCGCCGGATCGGCTGCGCCGGCATCCTCGTATTCATCCAGCGAATGCCCCCGCTTGGGGAGCCACACGGATCGCGCTTCCATGATCCTCCCGGCTAGCGTAGGTTTTTGTCGGATACACGCGTGCCGATGTCGAGAAACTTGATCAGCGACACCAGGTCGGCGTTGAAGACGAAGCCGCGACTGGCGTCGCTGACCGCTTGCCCGTCGCGACGGGCAGCTTGCAGCATCGCCGGCGGCAGTGGGCTCGATATCCGGAACAGGAACCGCGCGAATTCGTCCGGCAAGGACGCTTCCCGGTCTGGATACAAGATTGGCTGGCTGGCCGACGCGGAAATATGCACGTTGAACAGCAGCACGTTGCCGTCCGTGCTGGCCAGGTCCCGGACCATGCCCGCGCGCGGCGTCGGGTCGCCGTCGCTCGCCTCGCCGTCGGTGATATTGACGATCATGGGCGGGTAGCAGCCTGGAAACTGGACGATGAACGCGCTGACCAGGTGCCAGGCCTGGTCGAAGGCCTCGCACATCGGCGTCTGGCCGTGGGCGACCGGCTCGAACCAGACGGGGAATTTGACTGTCTGGGTAAGGATGCCGCCGGCGCCGTCGTCACTGTGGCGTGTGCGCTGTTCGATGCGTAATGGGTTGTCGGCGATTACCTTGATGGGGACCAGCCCGAAGCCGGCCAGGTTGCCGCCCAGCGCCGGACCGACCTTCTTGCCGTAGCCGATGACGCCGACATGATAATAATCGCGCACGCCTTCCGACTTCGAGCAGCGCAGCACCAGCGTCTGCAGCAGTTTGTTGATGGCGTCGGCCACACCGTCGGCCTTCTTCTTGCTGCCGCCGGAAAAAGTATCGGACATCGATCCCGACTGGTCCAGCAAGAACAGGAAGCACGACGGGTTGGTGCGGCTGATTTCGGCGGCATAGGGCATGATGCGGATCTCCCTCTCCAGTTTGGGGCCTCGATGTCTCGCATCATAACAATTGCCAGGTGAAGTTCAACAAGAATGCGGCCGCTAGCGAGAACGCGAGGACGCGAGGACGCGAGAACGCGAGGACGCGAGAACGCTACTTGTTGGCGCCAACGAGAGTGATTGCGCCGGGCGGCGGATAGGCGCTCCGGATATCGGCAAGTTGTTCGTCATAGTCGACCGGCGGTATCTCGAAAGCGCCGATCTTGAACATGAGCATGCGGTCGCGCCCGGTGATGGATCGATGCGCTTTGATCAGTCCATCGCGAAAGGTCCGCAGCGTTTGTGGGTCGATGACTCCGGGACGATGCACGAGCACTGCCGCCGGAAACGTCTCCGACTGGGCGAGGATGCGCAATTTCTCGAAACAGCCGGGCTTTAGCTGCGCGTAGCTTTGCAGGAACTCGCCGTCCGCCACCGCCGCATCGACGCTGCCTTGCACAAGCTCATCCAGCGCGGCGCGAACGTTTGCGCAGCGTTCCATGACATTGAAGTGGGACTTCGGTTCGGCAGCGCCGGCGGCCTGGCAGAGCCGCTCCAGAAACAATCGGCAGTGCCCCTTGGTGCGCATAGGCAACGCCAGCGCGCCACCCTTGAGGTCGGCGACGCTTGTCGCCGGGCAGTCGTGGCGCACCACCAGGTGCGCGCTCAAGCTGCGGTCCCGGTAGATCGCGATCAGCAACGGCTGCAACTCAGGAAACTCTCGCTGGGCCCAGGCAAACTCGAAACCGTGCATGATGCCGACGTCGATTTGCTTCTTGTCCAGCAGGCGGGCGACCCGGCGATAGTCGCCCCCCAGTACCAGCTTGCCGTCGATGCCGGTCTGTTCACGCACAAAATCGCCGAACAGCTTGCCGAGCACCTTGAGCTTCTTTGGACCGTCCCATAGGTATGCAAGCTTGGGCCTGTCATCGCCGAGGAAACTCCGCACCATGCCGATGTGGATTGGCTTCTTCGCGGCCCCGCTGTCCTGCGCAGGGGCGCCGCTCACGCCGAACGATGCCCAGAAGATCGCCAGCCCGGTTCGTAACAAGATTGTTGCCATGATGCACTCCCCTTGTAGTCAGCCAATTGAGCAATCTGCGTGCCAGAGCAAAAGCCGCGTGTTTTCCGCGGTTTTTTCAATCTTGGAGGGGAGGCGGCCAGGCAATTGCGCGCCGCTCACCTGGCAAAAAGTTGCGCGAGGGGGGCCAGATGCTTTTCTTTTCCCTGGCGTGCCTTTGAGCTAAGATAACCGGCAAACCGCCTGCCCGGAATTGTGAGAGGTCGATGAAGCAAGCCTTCAAGGAATGGGCCGTCGTGTGCCAGGCGCTCGCCGAGGGCCGGCAGGCGCTGATTATCCGCAAGGGCGGCGTCGCCGAGACGGTCGGCGCGTTTCAACTCGAGCACGCGCGCTTCTGGCTGTATCCCACCTACACGCATCAGCAACGCGATGGCATCCGCCCGGACGCCCTGCCGATCCTCGCGCAAGTCGAGAGCGACAGGCCGCCGCTGGGTACGATCCGCCTGAGTCACTTTGCCGAGGTGACGGGGGTCTATCTCGTCAACGATCTGGTGCGAGCCATGCTGCTCGCCCATCTGCACATCTGGTCGGACGAGACTGTCCGCAAGCGTTTCGAGTACCGCGCACCGGGACTGCATGTCATGCCCGTGCGCGTTTATCGCGCCGCCACTCACGATATTCCCGAATCGCCTGCCTACCACGGCTGCCGTAGCTGGGTCGACCTCGATCGCGACCTGTCCACAGAAGGTGCCATGCCGGTGCTGAGCGACGCTGCCATGGAAGACCTGCATCGCAGTCTCGACGTGCTGCTGAATCCCGTGGCGCTGGCGTGAATCATGAGCGACACCTGGCAACAAGCCCGCCGCGATATGCTGCTTGATCCGGAGGTGGCGAACCTCAACACGGGGTCGTTTGGTCCGTGGTCGCGGCCGGTGTTCGAACGCGTGACGCAGTTGCGTCAACGGCTTGCCGAGGAGCCGATGGACTTCTTCCTGCGGCTCGCGCCGGGCTTGCTCTGGCAGGCTCGCGAGGAGTTCGGCCGATTCCTTGGCGCCAGTCCGCGCCGCCTGGTCTTCAGCGCTAACGTGACGGCGGCGATGAACATCGTGGCCGCCGGCCTGACGCTGGCCGCGCCGGGCGAGATCCTGCTCACGGATCATGAATACCTGGCCATGCAGTGGTGCTGGGAACGCGCCGCGCAGCGGCAAGGATTGACGCTGCGCACCTTTCCGGTGCCGGTACGTGCCGAGGATCCCGGCGAGATCGTGGCTGCTTTCCGCGCGGCCATGACGCCGCGCACGCGCCTGCTGTTCTTCAGCCATGTGCTGTCGCCGACGGGGCTGGTGCTGCCGGCTCAGGAGATGTGCCGCGAAGCGCGGCGACACGGCATTCTCACCGTGGTGGACGGCGCCCACGCGCCAGCCATGATCGACCTCGAACTCGATGCGCTGGGCTGCGACTTCTATGGCGGCAACGGCCACAAGTGGCTGCTTGCCCCTACCGGAAGCGGATTTCTCTACATCGGCGCCGGCAACGAGGACCGGCTATCTCCGTTGCAGGTGAGCTGGGGCTGGCACGCGCGTCCGGACTGTTTGGATGAGCCGGACGAGTTTGGCACGACGCCGCGCATCCGCCGCCTCGAGTTCGAGGGGACGCGTGATCCGTGCCCCTGGCTGGCCGTGCCCACGGCCATTGCCTTTCAAGAACGACTGGGCCGGCAGAACATTCGTGCGCGGAATGCGGAGTTGGCGGCTTGCGTGCGCAGCCGAATTGGCGCCGAACTCGGTTTGCAGCCGGTCACGCCGGCCAATCCGCGGCTTTCGGGATTCCTCACGGCATTTCGGCTGCCGGCCGGCATCGATCCGCTGGCGCTGCGTTGCGAACTCTGGGACAAGAGCCGAATCGAGATTCCCGTCGTGGAGCGGCCCGACGGTTACTTGCTGCGCGTGTCAACGCACTTCTATAACACCCGTGAGGAGATCGACCGGCTGGCAACGGCACTCCGGCTAGCCGGCGGGGTTGTCGTCCGCCAATGATTTGCGCGGATCGACGAAGAACCACAGGATGCTACCGACGACCAGGATGCCGACATATACGTAAAACCCCGGGTCCCATTGCTCGCGTCCGGTGTAGCCAAGGTCCTTCATGACGTCGGCCATCGTTCCAAAAAATGTTTGCGCAGCAATGGCAGCGGCGGCCCCGAGTGCGTTCATCAGGCCGAAGAGCGCGCCCACGTGCTTGCCGCTGATCTTGGTGACGGTTGCCCACCACGACGGCAACGCGGTTTGCATGAAAAAGAAGGCCAGCCCGGTGTAGACTGCGGACAGTAGCAGGTTGTCCGTCTGCAACGCGACGAACAGGGCGATGGCGGCAACGGCGAAGGCAAAGCAGCTCAGGTCCCGGTAAGCGCGGCGAAAGTCGCCTGTGGCGCGCAGCCTCCAATCCGCCAGCGGGCCTCCCACGATGCAGCCGACGGCTCCGAAGGCGAGCACCATCGCCGACAAACGGCCGGATTCCAGGTTCGTGGACGCGCGCGCCCCTTGCAGGTAACGCGGATACCAGAAGATGAGCACGTAAAAGACGGCGGAGGCGCAATTCATGATCCCGCCCATGAGCCAGAGGTTGGCCTTGCGCAGCACCAGTCTCCAGGGAATCGCTCCGTGGCTTTGGGCATGGTCCTGCACGACCTGGCCGCCGAGAATCAGTTTGACTTCAGCGTGGTTGACGGCGGCATGCTCGGCCGGATTGTCGCGAAACCAGTAATAGAACGCCGCAGCCCAGATGGCGCCGATGACACCGAAGACAACAAATGAGCCGCGCCAGCCGACAACCTCGATCAGCGCCGCTGCGGCAATCGGCGAGACGGCGCCGCCAATCAGCATGGCCGTGGTAATGAAGCCCTGCGCAGATGCCCGCATGGACTCCGGAAACCACTTGCGCGTCACCAGCGCTGAGTTCGGCAACGCTCCCGCCTCGCCGGCCCCGAACAAAAAACGGATCACCAGCAGCACCCAGAAATTCCAGGCGGCTCCGGTCAGTACCGTGAACAACGACCACCACACGACGATGCGCGTCAGCACGCCGCGCGCCCCGTAGCGATCGCCCCAGCGGCCCGTCGTCGGCTCGAACACGGCATAAGCGAGAATGAAGGCCGTATTGATGAACGTCATCTCGAAGTTGTCGATGCCAAGCTCTTCCTGAATCGACCTGGTGGCCTGACCGATGCAGACGCGGTCGAGGTACAGAATGAAGGTCATCGCCCCGAGAAAGCCGAGAACGCCGTAGCGCACCCGTGTCGGTGGCTCCAGCGCCGTCGGGTCATCGGCAGGCGTGTGCAGCGGTTCGACAGCCATCCCATCAACTTATGCGTGGCCCGCCGGGCGGCGATATCGTTTGCCGCTGTTTGCCGGGCGCCGACATACTATCGGAAACGGGATCGGTCGCCGGTCGGCTCCCCGCAATATGGGCTCATGGTCCATAAGATGGTCTGCAGGAGAAACACATGAAAACCATCGCTCTCATGCTGGGCCTGCTGGTCCTTGCGGAATCCGCGCGCGTCCGCGCCGAGGTCCTGGCCTTGGAAATCCAGCAACGCGAACCGTTCGCAGGCGGCAAGTCGTTTGGCGCTGCCGGGCCATACGAGAAGATCGTCGGCATCGCTCGTTTTGCCATCGATCCGGAGCATGCCCGCAATCGCGGCATCGTCGATCTGTCCCTGGCCAGGAAGAACGATCAGGGCAAGGTCGAGTTCGCTGCCGATTTCTACCTGCTGGCGCCCAAGGACCCGGCCAAGGGAAACGGTGCCATCTTCTACGATGTCAACAACCGCGGCAACAAGCTGGCGCTGCGCATGTTCAACTTCGCGCCGGGCGGCAATGATCTCGACAAGCCTGGCAGTGAGGGGGATGGCTTTCTCTTCCGCCGCGGCTATGCCGTCCTCTGGTGCGGCTGGATCGGCGAGATGCTGCCGGGCGAAGGAAGATTGCTCCTGCAAGCGCCGCGCGTCGAGAAGCCCGTCACCGGCAAGGTGCGCTTCGAGATGAGCACTGACGCGCCCGCCGAGTCGCTGCCGTTGTCCCGCCGCGAGGGGCACGGCTGCTACGTCCCCATGCCAAGCAAACTCAAGGAGGCCACGCTGACGTGGCGGATGCGCGAGGGCGATCCACGCGTGCCGATTCCCGTCGCGCAATGGTCGCTTGAAGTCCGAAAGATCCCCGAGGTCCAGCACGGCGTTCCCGGCACGCTGCCGCAGGTGCGCTTGAAACTGTCGGGCGGTTTTCGGCCAGGCTATCTCTATGAGTTGATTGCCGAGTGCGACGGGCCGATCGTTCAGGGGACCGGCTTTGCGGCGGTGCGAGACCTGGTGTCCTTCCTGCGGCATGATGATTCCGAAAGGAACCCGCTGCGCGACGCCGCCGGCAAGCCCGCCGTCGCGCGGGCGCTGGCTTTCGGCGTCTCGCAGAGCGGCCGGTTTCTTCGCAATCTCTTGTACCTGGACTTCAACACCGACGAGGCCGGCCGCATCGTCTTTGACGGCCTGATGCCGCACGTCGCCGGCGGCGGACTCGGTTTCTTCAATCATCGTTTCGCACAGCCCACGCGCTTCGCCGGTCAGAACGAGGACCACCTGTATCCGGTCGATTACTTCCCCTTCACTTACGGGCCCGCGACCGATCCGTTCAGCAAGCGGACGGATAGCATCCTGCGCTCGGAGGGTTCGCGGAAGGCGAGGATCATGCACACGCAGAGTGCCGCCGAGTACTGGCATCGCAGCGGCTCGCTCGTGCACACCGATCCGCTCGGGACGAAGGATGCCGACATTCCGGCCAATGTCCGCATCTACGCCTTCGGCGGCACGCAGCACGGCCCGGCAGCGTATCCCCCGGGCAAGGGCATCGCCGACAACCTGAACAACCCCGGCGACTATCGGCCCATGCTCCGTGCCTTGCTCGATGGACTGGATCGCTGGGTCAAGGACGGCAAGACGCCGCCGGCCAGCGTCTATCCACGCATCGACAACAAAACACTCGTCGATTGGCGGCAGAAGAGCACCGGCTTTCCCGCCATTCCCGGCGTGCGTTATCCGGAGGTGATCCAGCAACCGCCGGCGCTTGACTACGGACCACGCTTTCTGAAGGAAGGCGTCATCACCCAGGAACCGCCCAGAATGCTGGGCCAGTACATCGTGCTGGGCCCGCGCAGCGACCGCGACGGCAACGACCTCGGCACCCTGCTGCCTCCGGAAGTCGCGGTGCCGACTGCCACGTATACCGGCTGGAACCTGCGACGGCGCGACGTGGGCGGCGAAGGAATGCTGGCGAATCTCCTGGGCTCGTACATTCCGTTTGCCAAGACAAAGGACGAAGCGACGGCGGCCGGCGACACTCGGCTGTCCATCGAGGAGCGCTATCCGAACGGGAGCTATCGAAAATTATTCGGCATGAATTGTTTCACGATGATGGAGAAAGGCTATCTGCTAGAAGAAGATACGAAGCGGTTGATCAAGCTCCGCGATCGTTGACGCAAGCTGAAGTGCGACGCGCTTGCGGGCGACTGCGCGCCACTCGCTTGCGGTTTCGCGCTCAATGTCCTTTGGCCGAAAGGATCATGCTTTCCGAAGCCGAGACGGTGCGCGAAACCGCAAGCGAGTGGCGCGCTGTTGAGGTCACGTCCTTAGGTATCGCCGAGGAAGTGGATTTGCATGCGTGTGCAGCTTCGCATCGTGGCGGGTTCTCTGCGGGGCAGGAAGATTGCCTGCCAGGTCAATGCCAAGCTGGGAATTCGCCCGACGCCGGACCGCGTCCGCGAGGCGCTATTCAATATCCTCGCCGACTCCGTGATGGATCGGCCATTCATCGACGTCTTCGCAGGCAGCGGCGTCGTCGGCCTGGAGGCCATCAGTCGCGGCGCTCAGCCGGTGTTCTTCATCGAGCGCGATCTGCGGCAAGTGCAGGAAATTCACAACTACCTTGAGGAATGGCGCGTTGTGGAGCTGGCACGCCTCACCCGGGCCGACGCCTATCGCTGGGCCCGCGCCTGGGAGGCACCCGGCGAACCGGTCACCGTATTCGTGAGTCCTCCCTTCGCGGACTTTCAGCGCCGCACTGATGAGCTGCTGGAATTGCTCGACGCCTTCGCAAGCAGCGCCGCGTCCGGGTCACGCATCATCCTGCAAGCGGAGCGGCACTCTGAGCTGGACGGCCACCCGGCCCTTTCAGCCTGGGAGGCGCGTGCGTACGGCCGAAATCTGCTATTGTTGCACACATGCGGGGGCGGCCCGCTGACCGAACCGCCGGGTTGCGCAGAGCCATGACGGAACGCGAGTTCGCAATCTCCGTGGTCAAGCGGCTGCACGAGGCCGGTTACGAGGCCTTGTGGGCCGGTGGCTGCGTGCGCGACGAGTTGCTCGGTCGCAAGCCCGAGGATTATGACATCGCTACCAACGCTCTACCGGAGCAGGTGCGAAAGCTCTTTCGCCGCTCCATCGCGGTCGGCGCCAGCTTCGGCGTGATCGAGGTGCTTGGGCCGAAACCGCTGACGGTGGAAGTCGCCACGTTCCGTTCCGACGTGTCCTACTCGGATGGCCGGCATCCGGACGCCGTCATTTTCTCGACGGCTCAAGATGATGCCCTGCGTCGCGACTTCACGATCAACGGGATGTTCTTCGATCCACTCAATGACAGGCTTATCGACTTCGTCGGCGGGCAAGGCGACCTGCGGGCGAAGGTCCTGCGGGCCATCGGCAAGCCGCCGGAGCGCTTCCGCGAGGACAAGCTGCGCTTGCTGCGTGGCGTCCGCATTGCCACTTGCTTTGACCTCGAAATCGAGCCGGTCACGGCGGCCGCCATCAAAGCCATGGCAGGCGAGATCACCGTCGTCAGCGCCGAACGTATCGCCGAGGAACTCCGCAAGCTGCTGCTGCATTCACGGCGAGCGCGCGGCGTGGAACTGCTGCGCGAGCTGGGCCTGATTGCGGCGCTCCTGCCGGAATTGCTGCCGATGGTCGGCTTGCCGCAAGGTCCGCCGGCGGCGCCCACCGGGGACCTCTGGGAGCACGTGCTGCGCGTGCTGGACCTGCTGGGCGAAGGGATTTCGTTTCCGCTGGCACTGGCCGCCTTGTTGCACGACGTGGGCAAGCCGCGCACCGTAGGCCGCACACCGGACCGCTACACGTTTTATTATCACGAGCACGTCGGCGCACGCCTGGCCAGTGACATCTCCCTGCGTCTCAAACTGTCCAACGATGACCGCGCACGCATTGCCTGGCTGGTCGAAAAGCACATCATCCTGTGCGACGCCCGGCAGATGCGGACCAGCAAGCTCAAGCCATTGCTTGCACATCCCGGAATCGGCGAGTTGCTGGCGCTGCACCGGGCCGATGCCCGCGCCTGGGGTAAGAGCGAGGACCACGTGGACTACTGCGAGTTCCTGCTCAATGAATGGACCGATGCCGACCTGAACCCGCCGGCCATCCTCACCGGACATGATCTTACCCGCCACGGTCTCGAGCCAGGGCCGAAGTTCAAGTTACTCCTCGACGCCGTCCGCGAAGCCCAGCTCGATGGTCAGGTCAAGGACAAGCAGCAGGCGCTGGAGCTGGTAGACCGTTTGCTGGCGGAGCAGCAGTAACCTCTCGCGGCTCGCCACCAACGTCGACTCTGCCGTCTTTGCAGGCAATCCGGAGAATATGGGCAAGAAATCAACTTTAATCCGTGCATGATTGTTGCATGGCGGCCGATCATTGTTTCAAGGCCATCACGCCATCGCGGCGTGATGGCTTGCTGTGGCTGCCGGGCATGACGGCCGGGGCGCTGCACAGTTTCTGCCTGAGAATTGCAGGGCGCAAGTTGCTTGCGCGCCGGCTCGACCGGGGCAACCATGCTGGCTCCCATGCTACTCAGTTGCGCCTTGGCGGCTGGGCAGGCGACGCCTGCCGCCGGTGCGGCGCCGGCGCTGACCTGGTCCTACGGTGCGGATCGCTGGCTGCTCATGAAGTCGTTGCAGGGCACGTGGCAAGGATCTCTTCTCGACGACAATCACCTTCGCGTTTCCGGCTGGACCGATATGTCATTCACGGCCAGCAGTGACCGTGTCAGCAACCTGCCCATGGGGTTCAACTACCTGGCCAACAATTTCCTGCTTCAGCAAAACTGGCTGCGCATCGAACGCGGCGTGGCTCGGAGCGGAACGACGGAGCCGACTTTCGGCTTCCGCAGCGATACCATCTTGCCCGGCAGCGACTATGTATTCACGCTGGCGCGGGGCCTGTTCAACGCTCAATTGACCGCAGACAACGGCAAGCCGAATCGCTACGGCATCGACCCCATCCAGTTTTACGGCGAAGCATACCTTCCCAGCATCGGCCGCGGACTGGACGTCAAGCTTGGCCGTTTTTTCGGCCAGACTGGCATCGAGAGCAATGCAGCACCGGACAACTATCTTGTGTCGCATTCTTACACGTTCATCTACAATCCATTCACGCACACGGGATTGTTGACCACCCTCAAGTGGACCGAAGCCTGGTCGTCGCAGGCCGGCCTGGTGCTGGGAAGCGACAACTTCATCGACCCCACCGACAATCCAACGTTCATCGGCAGTGTTCGCCGGGCGCCGCCAACGGCCCGCGACAGCTTGCAATTCTCGGTACTCTTGCTGAGCATATGTCCCTGGCCGATTCGTGCGGGTTTTGCCGCAAGGTCGGCGGTGACGATCACGCTTGGCTCACGCAAGGCGGCGGTCGTTCCCAGTCGCGCGGGCTGCACGCACACGGGTGGCGGCAATATCGATGTCGCCCAGCCTGCGGCCGATACCGTCGTTGTCACCATGACCGGCGTGGCCGTGGCCGGCGCTCATCCCTGCAAGGGCTCGGCCGCCACTTTGAAGTTCGACTTGCTACAACTCTTCGAGGTCACGTTCGACAATCCAGAAGTCAGGTCCGCAAAGATCTCGCTTGAGGCGCGCGTCATCGGTTTGCTGCGCAGCCATCGCGGTGGCGGCAGCGCCCAGACCGGCCCCGCGCTCGCCAGCGTCTCGGTTGCGAAGCTTGGCATCGTCAAGGTGGAGTTGCCGGCGCACGGTGTGTTCGGCGGCGAGAATCTGTCCATCAACGATCGCGAAGGTCCCGCCGCCGTGCCGGTCATGCCCGGCCCGTTCGCGCTGCAACAGGCATGGGAAGTCTCGGCAACGCACTCGCAATGCCTGCGGCCATGCAAGGCCGCCTCGTCCGAGTTCGCCCCCGATCCGGGTTTGGACCCGCTCTGGATCAGCTACTGGGAGCCGTTCCACGGCGCGATCAAGCGGGACTTCGGCTTCCAGGTCACGCTCAAGGTGTTGCCGGACATGGACTTCGCCGATGGCCGGAAACTGCCTGACTAGCCCTCGGACCAGGCGTTCGCTCAGCCCGAAGCCCCGCGGCTACAATGTCTTCATGAGCGAGGCGCTGTCCGGTACCATTGAGCGTGTCACCTTTCACAACCCGGAGAACGGGTTCGCGGTGCTACGCGTGCAGGTACAGGGCAAGCGCGACCCGGTGACGGTCGTGGGCAGCGTGGCCAGCGCCATTGCCGGCGAGATGCTGGAGGCGAGCGGGACGTGGGAGCGCGACCCGGAACATGGCCCGCAGTTCAAGGCGGAGGAGCTACGCACGGCGACGCCGCAATCCGCCGAAGGCATCGAGAAGTTCCTGGGCTCCGGCCTCATCAAGGGTATCGGCCCGCAAATGGCCCATCGCATCGTCGAGGTCTTCGGCGAGAAGACGCTGCAAGTCATCGACGACAGCCCCACGTTCCTGAAGGAAGTGCGCGGCATCGGCGCCAAGCGCATCCAGCAGATCCGCGAGAGCTGGCGCGAGCAGCGGGCGGTCCGCGGCATCATGGTCTTTCTGCAATCGCATGGCGTCGGCTTCAACCGGGCCCTGCGCATCTACAAGACGTATGGCGACAAGGCCATCGAGCTGGTGCAGGCCAATCCGTATCGGCTGGCGACCGACATCTGGGGCATCGGCTTCCAGATGGCCGATCAGCTGGCGGGCCGGCTAGGCGTGCCGCCGACCTCGCCGTTGCGGGCCCGCGCCGCCTTGCGCTACGTTCTGCAGCAGCTTGCCCAGGAAGGCAACGTCGGCCATCCGCACACCGAGGTCATCAATCGCACCGTGGCTCTCACGGAGATCGGCCGGGACGTGGTCGTCGACGCCGTCGCGTTCCTGATCGGCGAGAAGGAGCTGATCCGCGAGACCTGGGAGGACTCGTCGGCCGCGCCGGCCGAGCCGTGGTTGTATTTGCCGGCGCTTTACTACGCGGAAATCGGCGTCGCGCGAGCCTTGCACGCTTTGCAAAAAGGACCGCATCCATTGCCGGACATCGACACGGATGTCGCGCTCGGCTGGGTCGAGAAGAAGATGGGCCTGACGCTGGCCGACAGCCAGCGCGCCGCCATCCGGCAGGCGGCGCGGTCGAAGGTGCTGGTCATCACTGGCGGTCCCGGCGTCGGTAAGACGACCATCGTCCGCGCCATCCTGGAGATCTTCAGCGCCAAGAATCAGCGCTGCGGATTGACGGCGCCGACCGGCCGGGCCGCCAAGCGCCTGGCCGAGACCACTGGCCGCGAGGCCAAGACAATTCACCGCCTGCTCGAGTTCGACCCGACCTCCGGCGGCTGCCGCCGTGACCGCGACCATTCGCTCGACTTCGATCTGCTCGTTGTCGATGAGGCGTCGATGGTGGATGTCAGCTTAATGAACCAGCTCTTGCGGGCCGTGCCGGCGGCGGCGTGCGTCATCCTGGTGGGTGACGTGGACCAGTTGCCGTCGGTGGGGCCGGGGACGGTGCTGGCGGACATCATCGCCTCGAAGGAGGTGCCGGTCGTGCGCTTGACGGAGATTTTCCGCCAGGCCGAGGAGAGCGGCATCGTCCGCGCGGCCCATTGCGTGCTGCAAGGCCGGCTGCCGGAGTCGGCCGCCGCCGATGCTCCCGGCGATTTCTACTTCATCGATTGTGAGCAGCCGGCCACCATCATCGACCGGGTTGTGACACTGATCCGCGAGCGCATCCCTGCCCGTTTCAAGCATGATTCGTTCCGCGACATCCAGGTGCTGACGCCGATGAACCGCTCCGAGCTGGGCGTGCGCAATCTCAACCAGCGGCTGCAGGACGTGCTCAATCCGTTCCAGGACGAGCCCGAGGTCGCGCGCTTCGGCTGGACCTTTCGCCGCGGCGACAAGGTCTTGCAGACGCAGAATAACTACAAGAAGGAAGTCTTCAACGGCGACATTGGCCGCGTCGCCAGAATTGACCTCGAGGAACAGGAGCTGACCGTGGACTACGACGGCCGGCCGGTCATTTACGATTTCGGCGAACTAGACGAGCTATCGCTTGCCTACGCCCTCACCATCCACAAGAGCCAGGGCAGCGAGTATCCAGCCGTGGTCATTCCGCTGCACACGCAGCACTACATGTTCCTGCAACGCAACCTGCTGTACACCGCCATCACCCGCGGCAAGAAGCTCGTCGTCATCGTCGGCAGCGGCAAGGCGCTCGATCTCGCCGTGCGCCGGCAGGATACGCAGCGGCGCTACACGGCACTTTGTCAGCGATTGCGAGAAGCGGCGGAGGCGAGTTAATCAACCACAAAGCTCACAAAGGACACGAATACATTGCGAATTGCCAGATTCTGCTTTGTATCCCTTGTGTCCTTGGTGAACTTTGTGGTTGTCAAACCTTTTGCGTTCGCCCCGTCTGCGCCGCCCGGTAAGCAGCGAAGATGGTCTTGAGGACTTGCACGCCGTCGGCGGCGGTGATGGGCGCTGCCTCGAGGCCGGCGCTGGAGCGGACGGCGGCGCGAACGAAGGGCGTGTAGCCGCGGTCCCCCTTCGGATAGGGGATGCGTTGCAGCTTGCCGTCGCGGTTGTTGTGCCATTCGAGTGGTTCGTCCTCGATGCTGGCCAGGCGCAGCCAGCCGTGCTCGCCCCAGATCTTGATGTGTGAATGGTAGCCGCGGTCGAGGTAGTAGCCGGAGATCATGGTGCCGAAGGTGCGCTCGCCGAAGTTGAGGGCGATGGCGGCCGAGTCCTCGACATCGATGGGCTGCCCGCCGACCACGCCGGCGAAGCCGGCCACCTCCTGCACGCGCAGCCCAGTGATGTGCATGGCCAGGTCGAGCCAGTGGATACCGAGCCAGATGAGATGGCCGCCGCCGGCGCGGGCCCGGATGGCGGTCCATTGCTTGTGATAAGCCGGCCGGGTCAGCCGTGTCTGGTCGGCGACGATGTGAATTTCCATGGCGTAGATCTTGCCGAGCTGTTTCTTGTTCACGATCCGTCGGGCTTCGGCTACCGGGGCATGGATGCGGTTGGCCAGGGCCAGCATGAGATGCAGGTGCTTCTGGTCAGCCTTGCGGGCCAGCTTCTCGAAATCCTCGACGCGCACGCAGGCCGGCTTCTCGGACAGGACATGGCAGCCGGCGTCGAGCGCCGCATCGATGGCCGGCGGCGACAGGCTCGCCTCCATCGTAACCAGGGCCATGGCCGGCGGATTCTTCCGTAGCAGGTCACGATAATCCTTGACCGCCCCCTGGAATTTCTTGCCGAGGATCTTCCGCGCCGCCGCCGTGGTGTCGCCGCTGGCATCGGCGATGGTCACGCCCTCTACCTCCGCCGTCGCCGCCAGACCGGCGAGATACAACTCCAGATGCGGTCCACGCGAATGCGTGATGACACCGACGCGTATTGACTTAGGCATGGGGTCTCTCCTGATTCGGGGCACGCGGCGAACACGACCAGGAATATCCTACGCGGCTGTTCCCACTCGGCGAATTGCGGTGAGTGAATCCATCCAGGCGACCGTCTGTCTCCGCATTGACAAGTCTTTTGGCAGCGGCACGTGTTTTGCAGGTTTCTTGCAGAATTGAGACAACGACTTCGGCAACTGACGGGGGGAGATCCGTGAAGTGGACGGGCTTTCTTGAATTGACGAAAGAGACGTTGCGAGAGTGGTACCATGATAATACGTGCCAGCTCGGGGCGGCTCTCGCCTATTATTCCGTATTCTCACTCGCGCCTCTCTTGCTGATTGCCATCGCGATCGCCGGCGCCGTTTTTGGCGACGAGGCGGCACGCGGCCACGTTTCCAGCGAGATCAGCAACGCGGTTGGTCCGCGCGTGGCTGACGCCATCCAGGCCATTCTCCAGCAATCGTCCGAGACAGGTTCCGGCATGGTCGCCACGATCCTGAGCGTCGTGGTCTTGCTCATCTCGGCGACGGCACTGTTCAGCCAGCTGCAGCAGGCGCTCAACTTCGTGTGGGGCGTCAAAACCAGGTCTGGACGCGGCTGGTGGCTGACGATCAAGGATCGCTTCTGGTCGTTTGCGGTCGTCCTGGGCGTGGGCCTATTGCTGCTGGTATCGCTGGTCGTCAGCACTGCCCTGTCCGCGCTGACGACCTTCCTGACCCCTGCCGACTTGCCGGGCGAAATCTATCTCTGGAAGGCCATCGATTGGCTGATCTCGTTCGGCTTCATTACATTGCTGTTCGCCATGGTCTACAAGCTGCTGCCGGATGTCGAGATGGCGTGGCGAGACGTATGGGTGGGTGCGGCCGCGACCGCTGCGCTTTTCAGCATCGGCAAGTTCCTGATTGGCCTGTATCTGACGCATAGCAGCTGGATTTCTGCTTACGGCGCGGCCGGGTCCCTTGTTGTCGTACTGATTTGGGTCTACTATTCGTCGCAGATATTTCTTCTGGGCGCCGAGTTCACGCAAGTCTACGCACGCACGTACGGTCATCCTCAGCTGCGCGAGGATCGCGCCGAAGTCGTTACCAAGAATCGCACCGCAAGAAAAGGCATTGCCGACCTGGCCGTAACCGACCGGCGAGCGTGAGTTGCCTTCGAGTCCATGGCCCGCGAGCAAGGAACCTTACCCTACGCCGCGGCCGGAACTGTCGCTACAACCTGACCGGTTTTGTGCCATTGTGGCTGAAACAAATCACGGTTGCATTCCTCTTTACTTGCAGCCCTAAATGAGTCGTGCTAGGCCTCTTCAAATGAAAAACGTCCATGGTCCCCGAGGACCATGGACGTTTGCGGATCGATAACGTTCTTTAGCCGACCAATTCCGTGATCGGCCTGCCGCCGTTGACCATCGGCATCGGGCGGCCGGATTGATCGTTGTACTGCAGATCCTGCGGGATGCCGAGGACCTGGAAGACGGTGGCCATGAGGTCTTGCGGGCTGATGGGGCGGGTCTTTGGCACCTCTGCCTTGGAGGTGGATTCGCCGACGACCTGGCCCATGCGGAGTCCGCCGCCGGACAGAGCGAGCGTGGACAGCGGGGCCCAGTGGTCGCGGCCGGCGCCGCCGTTGACGCGCGGCGTGCGGCCAAACTCGCCGGTGATGACCAGCAGGATGTCATTCTCCAGGCCACGCTGGTGCACGTCCTGAACGAACGCTGACACCGCGTGATCCACCTGCGGCGCCAGATTGCGCATGCTCTGGGCGATCTGCCCGTGCATGTCCCAGCCGCCGAAGTGTAGCGTGACGAAGCCGACGCCGGCCTCGCACAGACGGCGAGCCGTCAGCATCTGCTGGGCCAGCGAGTTGTTGCCGTACAGGTCGCGGGTGCGCGGCTCTTCGCGGGAGACGTCGAAGACCTCGCGGGCCCGGCTGATCAGGAGGTCGAATGCTTGCGTCTCGAAGCTATCGAGGCCTGACATGAGACCGCTGCGGTCGATATGGCGATTGAGCCCGTCGAAGCCGCGGAGGAGACGGCGACGTTCGCCCAATCGTTCAAGAGTGACCTGCAGATTCATGTTGTTGCGAGCATCGCCTGCGGTGTCGAATGGCGCGAAGGGGGAGCCGAGCCATGAGGGACCGTCGCCGAGAATGCCGCCGATGCGGACGTAATTGGGCAGGCCGGTGGCGGAGTTGTTGGCGCCGCGATAGCGAGCCATGATGGAGCCGAGCCCGGGCTTGCTCTGCGGCTGGCCATTGTCGGCCGGCGGGAAATCGTAGCCGGTCATGACCCAGTGCGTGCCGCCGCCGTGGCCGGAATTATTGTGCGCGAAGGAACGCACAAAGGCCATCTTGTCCGCGACGCGGGCCATGCGCGGGAACACGCCGCCCAGTTCGATGCCGGGGACGTTGGTCTGCACGGCGCCGACGGTGCTGCGGAACTCCATCGGAGCGGTCATCTTGGGGTCGAACGTTTCAACGTGCGTCGGACCGCCGCCTAGCCACAACCAGACGACCGACGTGTTGCGCGTCGACGTGCCGGCCTGATTGGCGCGGGCGCGAGCGCGCAGCAGATCGGGCAGCATCAGACCGGACATCCCGAGGGCGCCGATCTTCATGAAGTCACGGCGCGTGCCGCCGTCGCAAGTCGCATGCTTGCGTTTGCCAAATAGATTCAGCATGGGTCTCCCCCTTGTGTTGGCCGCGCGTCCTTACCGCGAATGGCCGATGGGCGGGTGGGTGTTGGCCTGCGGCAAGGGGCGGACTCCCCCCTAAATCGAACCCTAGCAATAACGTAAGGAGTTTTTTGGCGACTGTCAATCGAAAAGGTGAGAAGATGGACCGGCGAGCCGGGAGCGAAAGTGACCGCGAGGTACTTCGAAGACCGCTAGAACCGGTGTCCACCCGTGCGGTTCGACGGAAGATTCGCCCGGAATCTTGCGCTCGCCAAGTGCGCCACAATAAGATGGCTCGTAGCTCGCTGTCACTGCGAAACCAATGTCATGAGTCACTGGATCAGCATTTACTGCCAGGAACGTATTCCGCGCTTCTCAGCTTCCATGCTCCAGAAGGCCATCAAGAGACACTGCACGGACTACCGCGGCTACAACTACTTCGACGATCATTTCGCATTCGTCAAGGTCAGGCTATCGGCCAGAAACGCCGGCAGGGAGTCCCGATCCTCCCTCTATCACTTGACCTATAAGCTCAGGGATTCCGGAAAGTCGTGCGCTGGCGATGTGCCCATCGTTTTGGACCGCATCGTGGGGCCCGATATCGTCGAAGGAATGGTACAGGAGCAGCTGGAAGACTTCCTGAAGGGCCGCAGAGAGCCAAAGGCTGCTCTTGTTCGCGGCCATCTCAAGCAAGTCGTCGAGATTTACGCCTTCTGCCTGAAGGTGAGGCATTGTGAGGATGACGCGGGACATCTTGTCGTCGATACTGCGAGGCGGTTTCTTGCCAGCAAGGGCCGGGGTATGGTGCGTGAGGATGGTATCGGCTGGCTGGAGTGGACGCCGCACGGTTTTTTTGAGGCACTGAAGGAATAGCGGATTTTAGGCACTGAAATAATAGCGGACTTGGGCCTGATGAACACTCGCGGGCAGGAATTCAGCTGGGGCGGGCGGTCGTTCATCCGGGCTGAGGTGCCGCGCGGCGACAACCGCGGGCGGGTGTACGCCATCGCCCAGCCGCTCGCCGGCCGCTATCGCGTGCTCGATTTCTTCGCCTCCGGCGGCATGGGCCTTCTCCTCACCGGGCAGGATCAGCGCACCGGTGCGGAAGTCCTCATCAAGAGCATCCTGCATTACGACGTGGTTCCGTACGCTCGGGTTCGCGACCAGGAAGGTTTCACCAATCAGCTGCGCTTGCCGCGCAAGACGCTGGAGATGGAGCGGCGCATCCTCGTGCTGCTGCGCAACGCCGGTTGTAACGCGGTGCCGCATCCCAACGACTTTGTCTTCGACACCAATCCGCTACTCGCCGGTCCATTTGCCACCGAGGAAGGCGACCAGTGGACCTTCGACGATCCGGAGATGATCAACAGCGAGCCCTATCTCATCATGGAGCCCATCGCCGGGCAAACGCTGGAAGAATTTCTCAAGAGCCAGCCTGGACAGAAGCTTTCCGAAGCGCGCAGTCTACGCATCATGCAGCAAGTGGTCGATGTCTTGCAGACATTGCATGAGCCGAGGCCAATGCGTGCCGGCATGACCTGGCGGCTCATCTACCAGGACTTGAAACCCGCCAACCTGCTGCTGACGGACCAGGATCGTGTCACCGTCCTCGACCTCGGCGGCTGCCAGCTCCTGAACCTGGACACGGGACAAAAGCTGTTGCAAGGCGCCTGCACGCCGGGCTACTGCCCGCCTGAATGCGAGCAACCCTACGGCACACTGACGCCGGCTGCCGACGTCTACACCGTCGGCAGCACGCTCTTCCATCTCCTGACTGGCCGTGCCCCCGCCGAGTTCCTCGGCATGTCGCTGGGCAAGAACCAGCCGCGTGCCGTCCACCTGGACACCAGGCTGCTGGAAGGAAACTGTCGTCCCGAACTACGCCGGCTCATCGAGCGCTGTCTCGACTTTCAGCCGGAGAAGCGCTTTGCCGACGCGGAGAGCTTGCAAAAGGCGCTGACGGCGGTGATGCTGGCCGAGTGAGTGCCTGCGAGTCGCTGTGGGTTTACCACCAGCACTTCTCCTTGTCCCACTCAATGATGCCATAGTCCTCGGCGGGCGGCGGCGGAACCGCGGCAGCGCGTTCGGCTTCGAATTCCCGTCGCCCCTTCAGGCGCAGCCAGGCGCGTTCCTCGATGGTCGCCGGCTCGATTTCTTCGCGATTGACGCGCAAGAATCGCAGGTGTTCCGGCGTCGTCGGCGGTATGGCTCCGGCGGCCAGCGCTTCAAATAGCTGGCCGTGCTCCTGCAATGCGCTCAGTTCCTCCAGCGGAAAGATGTCGGTCGCGCAGCCGAAATGAAATGGCGGAAGCCCATCGCGATGGTCCGCACCGACGAGCGGCGTGTCTGACATGACTGCATTCCTCGTGGACGACGTCCCTACTCTGTCAGGGGTACTTTTTCCGCCAGCGTCCGTCTACAACTTTTTCGCATGGTTCAATTCTCGGCAGCACCTATCGCGGCTACGTGCAGTCAGCGATCGCTCCCAACCGGTTGCGGTTGCGTTATATTAGCAGAATGAGGCTCCACGTCGGCGAGCGGCTGAGCGGATCGGGCGCGGGGGATCAGCCGGGTGGATATCTCGTCACCGGTGTGGTTTGCGAGACCGCCTGGTCGGGTCTGTACTCGGGCAAGAAGGTACTCTACAACTTCGACTTCACGTCCAAGAGACCGCGTGAGACCGACGACAAGGAATGGCTGGACGTCCTGATTCGGACCATTCAATATTCGCACGCGGACGATGCGGAATACGTGGCGGGACGGCGGGCGATGGCCCGGGCGGAAGCGCGCGGCATTCTCGGCGGACGGCACAGCCGGCTCTGGCCCGAACCGGTCGATTTCTTCGAAATCGCCAACTCGCGCGATTCCCTGGCCGTGAACGCCGCGGAACGGGAACCGGTCATCGTCCTTGCGCATCCCCACGGGTTGCGCCTGGATGAATGGCAAAAGCAGGTTCTGCCGCTGGCGTCGCTATTGTCGGTGCTGGCCGAGTCCCTGGAGTTTCTTCGCCAGGCTCACGAACGGGGCCTCGTGATCAACAGCTTGACGCCGGCCGCGATGTACGTGGATCGGACCAATCGCGTCCACTTCGTCGGCACGGACATGGTGCTGACGCCTCCGGGCAGCGCGGCTGGTCTGCCCGTCTGGCCTGTCGATGCGCCGTTCGCCGACGGAGTTCGCGAGCGGTGGCAAAAATTCTTTCCGCCGCCCCGCTACGCTCCCGGCTTCGCGGCGCCGGAATGTGTCACGTCGTCGCGGCTGCCGGATGTACGTAGTGACTTCTTCTCATGGGGCTGCCTTGGTTATTACCTTCTCACCGGAGAAGATCCGGGCAAGATCGCCGCGGTGCAAGGCCGAGGCTGGGCAAACCTCGAGCGCGAACACTACGCCGCCATGGAGCGGTCGTTGCGCTCCGTGCCACCAAGCCATGCACGCAACTGGGCCGAGCAACTCGGTGTGCCGTCCGATGCACTCGTACACGGCTGGCCGGGCAATGTGCTGGGGTTATTCCGGCAGTTGCTCCACTGGGATGCGCGGCGCCGGCCCGGTTCGGTGGCGGAGTTGCGCGCCTGGCTGGTGGCGCCGCCGACCGCGCCGGTGGCAGCCGCCGTCGCCGTCCGGGCTCCCGGCGGTGTTGCCAAGGTGCTAATCGATGCGGGGGAAGCGGCCGGCGACCTCGACATCGTCGTGCGCCGAGCTAGCGGGGCCAGACTGGACACAACGATTCCGCAAGACGAGATCATCTACGACGGGCCGTTGACGTCGATCATCGACGATGCTGGCGCCCCAGGGGAGGGGGATGTTTCCTATTCGATCTGCACACGGAAACGGCCCGCCGTCGCCGCTTCGCCGTCAGTCCCCACGCACGGCGAGTTGCTTCGCCCCGACAGGGACAGCCTGCTTCGCTGGCTGCAAGGTCAGTCTCGAGCGAACCAGGTCGATGCACCGGAACCGGCTTGCCTGGAACTGCTTTATCAGGTGCTGGATTACGCCGAGCTTTCCGAGACGCTGCTTGCCTCCGCGCTGCCAGCGGTGCGTGGCTGGGCGATTCAGCGGCTGACGGCAATCCAGCCGCTGACGGCGCGATCGGCGCCGGCGGATGCGCTCTTGTGGCGGGCGCTGGCCGATCCGCTACCGCAACTTCGGCTGGCGGCGGCACGCGGGCTGTTGAACGACGCCGGGCCGCCTGGCGACGCCCGCGTGCGTCGCGTTGCCGAAGCACTTGGCCGCGGCCGCATCGATGATGCCATTGCCGCGGCGTTTTCCCTCAAGCAGATCGGTGTGGATGACCTGCAGATTCAACGCACGGTAAATGCTTTCGAAGGAGATCGCCCCTCGACCTGTCCTGTGTGCCGCATCGAGCTGACCGGGCGCGATCGGCCCGAGCATTTGCGCGCCGCCCACGGCTACATCGATGTTTTTGGCGCGCTGCTGCCGCGCGATGTTGCCCTGGACCGGCTCTGGGACCGCGTCTTCACCAGCGCGGATGCCCAAGCTCATGCGCAGTTGCTGGAGCTTGCCGGCGCCGACGAAGACCGGGCGCAACGTTACTGTGCATTTCTGGAAATGGCTGTGCGCGCTCGCTTTGCGGTGCCGGCCGGGCAGCGCGAGATTGCCGAATCGCTTACGCCCTTCGACGGTCTCGTTTCCTGTCTGGGTCGGACGGTCGACGCGAGTCTGTTCGCCGGGTTGTTACGCTGCAGCGACTCCCGGCTACGGCAGATTGGACGCAAGCTCATGCTGCCAGCGTTGACCGCTGCCATTCGCGGGTCGAAGCTGTCTGTTGCCGATCTGCGCCTCCTCCTCGACAAGCTCGTGCCTGACGATCTGCTCGAGGAGAAGATCCTGCTCTGTCTGCACCTGCCGGGCCTGGGGCTGGAGGAAGCGATGGCCCACGCCTGCCTGGTCGAGTTGCAGCAAGAACGGCCGGTTTTCTGCAGTGAGTGTCGGACGCGGATTCGGCTGATCGATCTGGAGACCCACTTGCGCCGGGCCCATGGCATATTCGAGTATCGCGGCGTGCGCCGGCCTTTCGCCGAGATGCGTGCTCTGTTGCTGGAGCGGATCTGCACCGCCAGCCCGGATACATCCGCCTGGCGGACGCTTGCGGAAATTGCTCGCGACCGCCATCCGCAGGAGGCCGATGCGCGGCTGCTTCACTGGCTTGGTCAGAAGCTACGCGACGTACCCCGCGATGCGCGATCCGGCATGATCGCGGGACTGGGTGAGGTGCTGGCAGGAAGCGGCGACGGCGGTCGGCTTATCCCGGCGTTGCTCCGGCCTCACAAACTGCCCGGCATCCAGGCTTTGCAACGCTGGCTGGCGCTCGAGATTGCCGCACGGCTCAGGCCGCCCATCGACGTGCTCCTCATGGAAGCCGTCCTGCCCTTGCTCAGCGACAAGTACGTGCCGCGCGAAGCCAGGCTGAGCGCGACGGCGGCATTGATTCGTGCCGTAGGTAAGAACGGACCGGAAGCGCGCCGGGTCCTGCAAGCCGCCGTCGCCGGCGCGGGCAAGTTGCGGGCCATCGAGAAGCTCCGGCAACTCGAGCAACTTGTCGGTCAAGCGGCCGAGATCGATCGCCTGAGCGCCGAGCTGGAAGACCAGGTGCGCATGGATTGCCCGCGCTGCGGCGTGCAGCTTCGCCGCGCCCAGATGGTCGATCACCTCTGGGACTGCCACCGCCTGATGCTGGACGGCCGGCGCGTGCGCGAACCCTGGCGGCTCATGGAAGATTGGCTGGAGGACTATCGTCTGGAAAAGGACCTGTCCGTGCTGGAACGCTGTCAATCGCTGGCCCACAAGCTCGATCCAGGCACCGGAGGACGGCGCCTGCAGCGACTCATGCTGCGGCACGGCATCGAGGACCGTCAAGCCCTGTCCTCACTGCTGGAGCGTGCTCGCGAGAAGCACGCATCGCTCTGTCCTCATTGCTATGGCCGCGTTCCTTGCGTGCCACCACCGCCGGAGCCGGAACTGACGCAGAGCGATGATGCCCTCGAAGGCTTCGGCTATCGACTCGAAGTCAGTGACGCCGGGCTGTTTCCGCGTCTGCGGATCGAAAGCGATGACGAGGTGCTATATGACGGCCGGGAGCCGGGGCGCGTGTTGACACGCAACGGCGCCCTGGCATTGTTCATCGGTCCGATCGTGCTCGCCGGCTTTCTTGTGGCCGAACTGCTCAGCGGCGGCCGCTTGCCGATTGCTGCGGCCTTGGTGCTGGCGACGGGGCTGGGGCTGTTGTTGAGTGGGCTGATTTACCTGGCCTGGCCGGCGCCCGACATGGCCGCGGATCGGCTGGTGAACTGGGCCTGGCTGCGACTGGCCAGTGAACTTTTCCCGGACAGGCCAGGTCCGGCAGAAGCAGACTACCTCGCCGGGCTTGCCAGGATAAGCCACGACCACGGTGATCGGATGCAGCGTGCCGCGCCGCTGGAACATTGTCGCGAGATCGTGGACAGGATGGCTCGTGACAATGCCGCCTACGTGCCGCATCTGGCGGCACTGTGGCGGTTGTCCGCCGAAGACGAGATCTATCGCGGTGACGATCCCTGCCGTGCCATTGCCGAGCAGGTTGGCCGGTGTTTTGCCGGGCGGATGCCGCTGACTTATGCTGGTTTGCTGCTGCAGGATCTGGCCAGTCGTGCCGCGGAAAACTCGCCGACCTGGACGCGCGGGCAGCTCAATCGCCTCAAGATCATGCTCTGCGACCGTGCCTTCGCCGCCGGTGTGCAACTGCCGACGCTCGTCGATCTCGGCCTGGTGGTGCCGGCGCTCAAGAAACTGCTGGCGACGGACGACCTCGAAGGGCTCGCCCAGCTACATTACCTGTGGCTCATGCAGGCGAATGGTCCATGGGAACGCATTGGTCGCGCCGTCAGTGCCTTCGAGCTGGCCGCCACACCCAAAGTTGGCGGCCGCGCGCTTGACGCCTATCCGGACCTGTTGCTCGCAGTCGAGGGGGCGCCGCTCACCCTTTGCCAGCGCGGCGTATGGTTTCAAGATGTGCTTTTCACTGTGATGCCTGCAACCATCGAGGTCCTGTCACGCCGCAACCAGCAGAGGGGCGGCTATGAACTCGTCATCGGTACGGAACGGTTCTGGTTCGAGGACAGTCCCGAGAATTACGCCCGGCTGCTGGAGAAGTGGTTCCGCTATTTTTTCAAGGATTTCGTTGTGCAAGCGGGCGCCGACACCGGCTATCGTTCCGCCGAAGGCATCCGCAACCTGCTTGCCAGGAACGGCGTGAGCTGTCCGGAATGCAAGACGGTCATCCTCCCCCGGCCCGGAGAAATCGGCATCACCGCCGACGAGAAGATAGTGGCAACATGGATCTGACAGTTGCGCCTTCGAGGAATAGTGGCGGACAGCTTGGCCGCCGACTACAACAACCCCGACGTGAGCGGTCCGGTGCGAGCGTTCCGCGGAGTGAGGCGTCTCGAAGCCACTCAAGAATGCATTCAAGCGGGCCCATCGACAACAGCTGTCGAAACGAGGAACGAACTCTTTCATGGTATTCCCGCTATTTGACGACAACAGCGATCGCCTCCGGCAGCCGGTGGTCAACTACGTCCTGATCATCATCAACGTCTTTGTCTTCGTGTTTCTCCAGGAACTCGGCAGGGAAGACAACCGGTTCACGATGGCCTTCAGCACGGTGCCGGAAGAAATTGTCACCGGCACGGATATCGAAGGGCCGATCGACATACCCGTCGGCCGCGACAAGGCGGTCACGATCCAGCACGAGAAGACTCCGGTCTCCGTCTACCTGACGCTTCTCACGTCAATGTTCATGCACGGCAGCATCATGCACCTGCTGGGCAACATGCTCTTCCTGTGGATATTTGGCGACAACGTGGAAGATTACCTCGGTCCGTTGCGTTATCTCGCGTTCTATCTGGTATGCGGCGTGCTGGCGTCCATGGCGCACATTGCCACCACGTATCTGTTTCATCAGAACCCGCTGATTCCGTCGCTCGGCGCCAGCGGCGCCATTTCCGGTGTGCTGGGCGCGTATCTCATTCTCCATCCGCACAGGCGCGTCACGGTGATCCTGTTTCGATTCCTGACGGACGTGCCGGCATATGTGGCCATCGGCTTGTGGTTCTTGTTTCAGCTCGTCAACGGCCTGGGCATGCTGGGTGGCGACCAGGGAGGCGTTGCCTACGGCGCCCACATCGGCGGCTTCCTTGCCGGGTTGGCTTTGGTCAAGGTTTTTGCGCTGAACCTGACCGAGCCGCCGCCGCGTCAGTATCCGCGGCAGCGGTATTCTTGAGGATCATTCATGAGCGGTTTTCGAATCCGCACCGATGCTTGCAATCTCGACTTTCTCGCTCTGGGGGCCGTCGTGCATCGCCTCGATCCAGGCGTGGTGCCGTTTCGCAAGGCGCGGACATTCGACATTCATGTTTCCGGCGGCGAGTACAACGTGGCGGCGGCGCTGGCGGACTGCTTCCGGCTGCGGACAGGCATTGCCACGGCCATGGTGCACTACGGCATCGGCGAACTAGTGCAGGCCCGCATCCGCGAGACGGGCGTCACGCCCTTCTACAAGTGGTTTGAGCACGACGGTGTCCGCGGCCCCAACATCGCCACTGTGTACAGCGATCGCGGCCACGGTGTCCGCGCCCCGGTGGTATTTTACAATCGCGCCAACGAGGCAGGCGCCCTGCTCAAGCCGGGCGATTTCGACTGGGCCAACCTGCTGGCCGGGGGAGTGCGCTGGTTCCATTCCGGCGGAATCTTCGCCGCCCTGTCGCCGACCACCTCGGAGCTGATCGTCGAGGGCATGCAAGCCGCGCGGGCTGCCGGCGCCGTCATTTCTTTCGACCTCAACTATCGTCCCAAGCTCTGGGCGCCCTTCGGTGGACTGACGCGCGCGCAGCAAGTCCTTCGCCGTGTTGTCGGCCAGGTGGATGCGCTCATCGGCAACGAGGAGGATTTGCAGCACGGCCTTGGCATCGCCGGGCCCGAGGTTGCGGCCAAGTCGAAGCTCGATCCGGACTCCTTCTTTCAGATGATCGACCGCACGGTCGAGCAGTTCCCGAACATCAAGATCGTGGCGACGACGCTGCGCGACGTGCATTCAACCAACCGCCATGACTGGGCGGCGGTCCTCTGGCTGGAAGGCAAGAAATACGTCAGTCCGACCTGCCACATGGATGTTCTCGACCGCATTGGCGGTGGCGACGGCTTCGCGGCAGGGTTGATCTACGGTTTGCTTTCGGGGCGGTCGGTTGACGAGGCACTGCGTCTCGGCTGGGCCCACGGCGCGCTCTTGACCACATTTCACGGCGATGTCACCATGGCGAGCCTGGCGGAAGTGGAGTCTTTTGCCAAGGGCGGTTCCGCGCGGGTTCAACGATAGCCAAGCCGGTGCTACACCGTAAGTTGCCTGCAATTGACTGGGGGCTTGGGCACGATTGTGTTTTTTTGATTTCAGTCTTGTCTTCTGCCAGGCCGATGGTATTATATCTACAAATGTACACTATCTCTCCCAGGAGGGTGAAGCCATGGCGGAGCAAGCATTTGATCGTGAGTTGAAGAACACGCTGGCCCAGATCGAGAAGCAGTTTGGCAAGGGCTCGATCATGCAGCTGGGCGAAGGTGGCTCGAGCCTGGACATTCAGGGCATCTCCACGGGGGCCCTGAGCCTGGACGTGGCCCTGGGTGGCAAGGGCCTGCCGCGCGGACGGATCATCGAGATTTTCGGCCCGGAGGCAAGCGGCAAGACCACGGTGGCCCTGCACGCCGTGGCCCAGGCGCAGCGGCAAAACGGCGTGGCCGCCTTCATCGACGCCGAACACGCCCTCGACCCCAGCTGGGCCAAGCGCGTCGGCGTCGATCTGGAAAGCCTGCTTGTCAGTCAGCCCTCCAACGCGGAAGAAGCCCTCAAGATCGCCGAGATGCTTGTCAAGTCCAATGCCGTGGACATCATTGTCATCGACTCCGTTGCCGCCCTTGTGCCACGATCCGAGGTGGAGGGCGAGATCGGCGACGCCCACGTGGGCCTGCAAGCCCGGCTTATGAGCCAGGCCATGCGCATCCTGACACCGGCCATCTCGCGCACCAAGACCTGCATCGTCTTCATCAACCAGATCCGCCAGAAGATCGGCGTCATGTTCGGCAATCCGGAAACGACATCCGGCGGGCTGGCCCTCAAGTTCTACAGTTCTGTTCGCCTCGATATCCGCAAGATCAGCAGCATCAAGGACGGCGAGGAGACGGTGGGCGCGCGCGTCCGGGTTCGCGTGGTCAAGAACAAGGTGGCCCCGCCGTTCAAGCAAGCCGAGTTCGACCTCATGCACGACCGCGGCATCAGTCGCGAGGGCGATGTGCTCGACCTGGCCATCGACGACAAGATCGTCGAGAAAAGTGGCGCCTGGATCAACTATGGCGACGTGCGCCTCGGCCAGGGTCGCGAAAACGCCAAGCAGTTCCTGCGCGACAATCCTGTCTTGATGGAGGAGATCAGCAAGCGCGTGCTGGAGAAGCGCGGGCTGCTCAATGCCGCCCCTGTCCACGAGGCCAACGGCCAAGCACCGGTCGAGCCAGCGCCCACCAGCAAGTCCCGTCGCCAGGCCGCAGCGGCGACGGAGTGATTTCAGACAAGCGTGGTTGCACGTCGCTCGGCGGTTTCGCGCAAGATGATGCGCGCGAAGCCGCCGAGCGAGACGTCATTGATGCTTGTCTGGTAGCTTTCCGCATTGCGCCTGCCAGCGCAGCAGGTGATCCACGAGCACGATGGCGACCATGGCTTCGCCCATCGGGACAAAGCGCGGCAGCAGACAGGGATCGTGTCTTCCTCGCGTGGCGATCTCGGCCGGCGCGCCGGTGCGCGTCACGGTCTTTTGCGGGCGTGGCAGGCTGCTGGTCGGCTTGATCGCTACCCGGCAGATGAGGGGCTCGCCGGTCGAGATACCGCCGAGCATGCCGCCGTGCCGGTTGCTCTCGGTGCCGATGCCGCCGTTCTTGGCGATGAAGGCATCGTTGTTCTGACTGCCCCGCGCTGTGGCAACTGCGAAGCCCGCCCCATATTCAAAGGCCATCACTGCTGGCAGCGACAGCAGCGCCTTGGCGAGATCGGCCTTGAGCTTGTCGAAGACCGGCTCGCCGAGTCCCGCGGGAACGCCCGTTGCTGTCAATTCACAGACGCCACCGATGGAGTCTTGCTGCTTGCGAACCGTCTCGATCAACTCGATCATGGCCGCCGCCTGAATGGGATCTGGGCAGCGCACGGGATTGGCTTCCACTTGCTCGAGCGTTACTGCCGTAGGATCGGCAATGTCCGCGACGATGGACCCGACTTGCTTGACGTAGCCGAGTACACGGACGCCGTGGAGGCCAAGGAGCTTCTTGGCGATGGCGCCGGCGGCAACGCGGCACATGGTCTCGCGAGCGCTGGAGCGGCCGCCGCCGCGGTAGTCACGCAGTCCATATTTCGCGTCGAAGCTGAAGTCGGCGTGGCCCGGACGATACTTGTCCTTGATGTCGGTATAGTCCTGGCTGCGCTGGTCCTGGTTCTTGAACAGGATGCCGATGGACGTGCCATCGGTTTTGCCGTCAAAGACGCCGGACCAGATCTCCGGGATGTCATCCTCTTGCCGCTGCGTGACGATTCTCGATTGCCCGGGCCGTCGCCGCCGCAGGTCCGGCAATAGATCCTCGACGCTCAATGGCAGTCCGGGCGGACATCCATCGACGATGGTCAGATACCCCGGCCCGTGGCTGACCCCCGCCGTTGTCACGCGAAACAGCTCGCCGAATGAATTGCCTGGCATGATCGCATTATAATGCATCCCCAGGGCACGCGCGAACGGATTTGGGAGAAACCATGTCTCGCCTGCTGGATTTCTACCGGGGCGACGGGACGGACAGTGTGGGTCGGTCGCTGGAGCAAATCCTGTCCTGGGACGACGACGAGTTCGAGTCGGTCCACGACTTCATTCAGTGGCTTTTTCCACTGCCGGAGCCGAGCCAGTTCAATCCCGATGCCCCGCTTCTCGACGAGGGCGAAATCGCCGTCTTCAGAAGTGACCCACTGATTCGTTCCAACCTGTTGAGGTCTTTCGAGCGGATGCTAAGCTTTCTCGGTCTTGGCCTCGCGGAGGATGGCAAGGTGACCGAGGCCGCAAACTTTTCGTGTCCGTACGGCGAACCGCGTAGCGCGCTGGCGGTGCCGCGCCGGTGCCGCGCCGGTGCCGCGCGGGTCGGTTTCGGGCGCTCAGGGCTGGGAAGCGGCTGGGGTTGGCGAGGCGGTAGCCGGAGTCGTTCCGGCCGGGGCGGCCTTGGGCTCGGCGGCTTGCCAGCGGTCGGGGAGTAGCTCCTCTAGGCCTTAATCAAGCGTAGGCTGAACGGTTTGCGGCTTGGGCGCTGGCAGCGGGCCGGGGCGCGGGATCGGCGCATCCCGTAGCCGGGTCGCTTGCGTCGGGTTTTGTCGTCCATGAACACCTCTCAATC
>Ga0194131_10000243_pt1 | contig 87512 bp, 88 predicted proteins | sample TA2KigO120mmetaG_FD_148631 | JGI IMG/M metagenome (GOLD analysis project Ga0194131, IMG submission 148631) | Freshwater microbial communities from Lake Tanganyika, Tanzania - TA2015053 Kigoma Offshore 120m | ecosystem: Environmental > Aquatic > Freshwater > Lake | place: Tanzania: Lake... | reverse complement strand
TGGGGAGATATGGAACATAGCCGTGAGATCGGAACTGCTGGGGAGCGAGAGCGATTAGGGTAGGCCATGTTATGATTGTCCGCGCCCGGATGGGACAACAAACATAACACCCACGAAGACAAGCCTAACTGATCTTGGAGCGCAAGCTAGGCTAGGGCAGTAGCGACAACATAATTGGACAGTTTTTGGGCGTCCCTATGGCTACGAAGCGCACCGTTATGGGCGCCAATGGCTTCCAAGCAGGTTGTCGTGGGTTCAAGTCCCATCTCCCGCTCCAAACTCTCCGTCTGCTTGGTGTAACACTCGCGCTATCAATCCATGTCCTGATAATGGCACGACTGCGGAGCACTATATGACTGTCATCTACGTCGCATCTGATGAAGCTGGAGCGGGGAAGACCGCTGTGTGCACTTGCCTCGCCGAGCTGCTGAACCGGCGTTGGGTGAAGGCTGCGACCGTGCATCCACTGGGGCCTGGGTCGCTGCCTGCGGAGGGGATGACGGACGGGCTGCTGGGCAAGGTGGTCTCACAGGTGAAGGCCCTGGCGGACAAGAACCAGGTGGTGCTGGTGGAGGGCACGAATGCGTTGTCGTCGGGCGACGGGCGCCGCCTGGCCGAGGCGCTGGACGCGAAGGTGCTTGCGGTCATCCGCCACCGCCACGGCATGGGCGCCACCGCGCTCGGCCCGTGGCCCGCGATGCACGGTGACCGGCTGCTGGGCTTCCTATTCAACGAGCGGGGCCGCTACCTCGACACCGAGGTGAAGACCTCGCTGTTGCCGTCCCTTGTGTCCGCCAAGCTGACGAGTTTCGGCGTCATCCCCGAGGACCGCGCTCTGCTGGCCGTCACAGTCGGCCAGATTGCCGACCACCTCGGTGGACGCTTCATCACTGACGAGAACAACCTGGATGGTCTGGTCGAATACTTCATGGTGGGAGGCTGGACGATGGACGAGGGGCGGCTGTACTTCGAGACGCGGCAGAACAAGGCCGTCATCATGCGCGGCGACCGGCCCGACATCCAGATGTCCGCGCTGTCCACGCCGACGGCGGTGATGGTGTGCACGCAGGGCCTGGAGCCTATCGAGTATGTGAAGTACGAGGCCCAGGAGCAGGGCGCCGCCGTCATGGTCGTGCCCACGGGCACGGTGGCGACGATGGAGGCGCTGGACACGCTGCAGGCCAAGGCGACGTTCGACCATCCGGCGAAGCTGCGGCGGTTCAGGGAGCTGCTGGAGCGGCACGTGGACGTGAAGGGGTTGCTGGCTGCGCTGGGAGCGGCGTAGGGCGGTTCTCGGAACTACTACCCCTCACCCTTTGCTCGCGCTGCGTGAGCAAGGACCTCTCCTCCTTCGACTGCGCTCAGGACGGGCTCCAGGGGAGAGGAGGAAGGGGCATCCCTCCATCCGCTTTTGTGTTAGCCTGAATAGGGCTTCCGCGTGTCCCTTCTCCCCAGAGTGTGCGGGCGCTCCGGAGGTTAGCTATGAGTGCTGGAATCATCGTTCTTATCGTCATCCTCGCCATCGTGGCGGTTGTCATCCTGTTCATCTGGTCCACGTACAACGGCCTCGTCACGCTCCGCCAGCGGGTGAGGGAGGCGTGGTCGGGTATAGACGTGCAGCTCAAGCGGCGCGCGAGCCTGGTGCCCAACCTCGTCGAGACCGTCAAGGGCTACGCGGCCCACGAGAAGACCGTGTTCGAGAACGTGACCAAGGCGCGCTCGGCCCTGATGTCGGCGACGACGCCGCAGCAGGCGGCCCAGGCCGACAACATGCTGACCGGCGCGCTGAAGACCCTGTTCGCCGTGTCAGAGGCATACCCTGACCTGAAGGCGAACCAAAACTTCCTCCAGCTACAGGGCGAGCTGTCGGACCTGGAGGCGAAGATCGCCTACGCGCGGCAGTTCTACAACACGAACGTGCGCGACTTCAACACACGGGTCCAGGTCTTCCCTGCGGTCCTGATCGCCCGCAACTTCGGCTTCAAGGAAGAGGGGTACTTCGAGGCGGAAGAGGCGGCGAGGGCTGATGTCAAGGTCAGCTTCTCCAACTAGCTCCATAAGCATCCACGACGCCATCGCGGCCAACCGCAGGAACACCAACCTGCTGATGGGTGGGTTCGTCTTGACGGTCGGGGTGGTCGTGTTCGCGGCGGGAGTCGTTCTGGGCCTGCCGCCCGATGTCTCCGGCATCGTGGCCGCTGTCGGCGCGGGCATCTCCGTGGTCATCGCATGGCTGCTCTACCGCTCGTCCGACTCGATCGTGCTGGGCATCTCCGAGGCCAAGCAGGTCACCCGCGAGCAGTACCCGGAGTTGTTCCGCACGGTGGAGAACCTTTGCATCGGCGCCGGCCTGCCGATGCCGAAGGTGTACGTTATCCAGGACGGCGCTATCAACGCCTTCGCGACCGGCCGCGACCCGCACCACGCCTCCATCGCCGTCACCACCGGCCTCCTGCAGAAGACGGAAAAGCTGGAGCTGGAGGGTGTCATCGGCCACGAGCTGTCCCACGTCGGCAACTACGACACGCGGCTGATGATGGTGACCGCCGTGCTGGTCGGCCTCATCGCCATCCTCGTGGACGTCATGCTTCGGATGACGTGGTATGGCGCAGGCGCCCGCAAGCGGTACAAGGGCAAGGGGGAGGGCGGCGCCGGGGTCCTCCTTCTCATCGGCGCCATCGTGGCACTGGTGCTCGCGCCCATCGTGGCGCGGCTCATCCAGCTCGCCGTCTCGCGGCAGCGGGAGTACCTAGCGGATGCTTCCAGCGCGCTGCTGACCCGCTACCCGGCGGGGCTGGCCGGCGCCCTGGAGAAGATCAGCAAGGACGACGACCCGCTGGACGTGGCCACCAAGGGCACCGCGCACCTGTTCATCGCCGACCCGTTCAAGGGGAACGAAAGCTCGCTCAACAGCCTGTTCCAGACCCACCCGCCCATCGCGGAGCGCATCGCGCGTCTGCGCGCGATGTAGCAGAAGGTGGGACGGTCTCAGGCTCGTCGTTGTGTAAGGGTTGCCAGCCGCACCAGCAGGGCTACGGCGATGCCAACGACGAAGCCGCCTAGGTGCGCGAAGTAGGCCACGCCGCCACCCGCGGTCTCCGGCCCCAATGAGCCGAGTCCGCTGAACAGCTGGAGCACAGCCCAGATGCCGATGAGGACGACCGCGGGCATGGGGATGACGGTGACGATGCCGAACCAGATGAGGGTGTTCACCCGGCTGGACGGGTAGAGCACGAGGTAGGCGCCCAGCACGCCGGCGATGGCGCCGCTGGCGCCCACCATCGGCGTGTAGCTGTCCTGGCTGACCCATACTTGTGCGAGCGCTGCCGCGACTCCCGCTGCCAGGTAGAAGACCAGGTAGCGGACGTGGCCCAGCCGATCCTCGACGTTGTCGCCGAACACCCACAGGAAAACCATGTTGCCGATGATGTGGAGGAAGCCGCCGTGCATAAACATGGAGGTGAATATGGTCGCCCACGTCGGGATAGGGGAGGCCAGTTCCAGCAACATGATGCGCTGGTCGAGCTGGACGGGTACCTTCGTGAGCTCGGGCAGCCCCGTCAGCTCCGCCGGCACCACACCAAACTTGTAGACGAACTGGAAGGACTCCAACTCGCCCAGCGTGAACTGGTAGAGAAAGACGAGGACGTTGATCGCCAACAGGGCTATCGTGACGTAAGGGAACGTCCGCCGAGCGATGTGCGGGTCGGAGAGGGGAATCACGGCTGGCCGCGGTACAGCAGCGCGCCGGCGATGGAGACGAGCGAGCCGCCGTTCGCGTCTGCCGGACACTGTGCGTACCCTGTGGAGATGCCTTTGGTGCCCTCCAGCAGCTGCAGCGCGAAGTAGATAGGCGGCAGACCACACAGGCGCCTCGCGTCGCCCTCGGCCCGGGACTGCGCCAACACGCCTTCGGCATCGCCTGCGCAGACAGCATCCAGAGTCTTCGCGTCGCGCTCCGCGAGCCTCGCCTTGCCCGCGATGTCCACGGCTACGGGGTCGCCGAAGGCGAGGCCCACATGGGCCAGATCGCCCGCCGCGATGACCACGGTCCGCCGCTGCGCCATCAGGCCCCGAAGGTGGGCGAGGGCGGCCTCCGCCTGCTCGTCTTGCTGCGGCTTTGCCCCATCCGAAACGAAGTGATGGAACGACCCGCAGAGGATGGGCACGACAGGGCACTCCCTTCCTCCGATGGCATGGTGGAGCCATGCAGCGGCAAGTTCGATGGAGTGCTCGCTGCTGTGGTGGAACTCCTCGCCGAAGGCCCTGCTATCTCCGAGCATCTTCGCCAAATCGTTCACTACCCCGCGCTCCGTCGGGAGTACTCCGAAGGGTGTCGCGTAGCTCTGCTGGGTCAGCGTCAATGAGCCGAGACTGCCGGTGTGGTCGGTCCCGAAGACGATAGCGAGCTCCACATCTCGTAAGTCAGGGGCTGCGGCCTGCCAGACCGAGGCGTAGGTCTTACTGCCGCGTTGGTAGTCAATGTGCGGGGTGACGACGCCCACTAGGTCGCCGCTAGGCCGGCCGCTCGTGTCGGCTGGGGGTGTCCCGGCGCAGTAGGCTGCGATGGCTGCGGTGAACTCGGCGGGGTCGGCGGGATAGACCGTACCGGCCAGGGACATCGGGCGGTACGGCGCGGCCCGGTACCCGGCCAACGCTCTCTGCACGGCGCTGCGGAACGAGCCGTTCTCTAGCAAAAGGGCGGAGTCCAGCTGTTCGACGAAGTCCCGCACATGCTGGGAGGGGAGAGGGAAGCCCGTTCGCAGGGCCAGCCCGGCGCGGATGGCGTCCAGGTCGCGCGTCCCGTCACACAGCCCTAGCAGCGGCACCAGCAGCTTGGGTACGAGGACGGCTTCCTGAGCCAGGGAGAGGGGGTCGCGCAGGTAGAGGTAGTGCCGACCCTCGTGCTCGATCCACTTGGGGTCAACCGGCCGCAGTTTCGGGAACTCCGGCAGGCCCGCTGGACTTTGGTTTAACGGGTTTTCCTGCATCGCTACCTTACCCTCAACCCCGCCGTCTGTCCGACCATGGGCGCTTGGATATGGTACTCTAAAGCGCGAGACTATGGCGGCTCAGCCTCGCATCCCATCGCATCTCCGAGGGTTAGGCGTTTCCGTCGTCCTACTCCTTGCGCTCGGCCTTTTCGCCGCGTGCTCCGACGCCGATATCCCGCCGTTGGAGCGGCGTGCCCAGGAACTCAACCAGGCAATCATGTGCCCGGTCTGCCCTGGCGAGTCCATAGACCAGTCCCAGAACCCGCTCGCTGTGCAGATGCGCGGCATCGTCGCGGAGAAGCTCCAAGAGGGCTGGACGGACGGCCAGATCAAAGATTTCTTCGTGGAGCGGTACGGCCCCAGCGTGTTGCTTGAGCCGCCAGCCAGCGGAGTGAGCATCGCCGCATGGGTGTTGCCGCCGGTGGCATTCGTGCTTGCCCTTGCGACTTTGGCCTTCGCGGTCCGCGCGATGTCGCGCTCCCGCAGCCCGCGGCATGGTGCGCAGGCTACGCCAACCCAGGTTTCGGAGGAGGACATGGCCCGGTACGCCGGCCGCATCGAGGCGGCGCTGGGCATCGGCGGTGACGGGGCGAAGGCAGAGACGCGGCCCACGGACGGGCGCGATGGGAAAGGAAGCGGCTGATGATTGATGCCGGGCAGCTAGCCCTCGCTGTCGCGTTCGTCATCGCCGCTTACGCGGCGGCTGGGTCGTTCCTCGGTGCCGTGCGGCGGGTGCCGGAGCTGGCCGTGAGCGCCCGATACGCCCTGTACGTCCTACCCCTGGTCCTCCTCATCGCAGCCGCAGCCCTCTTGTATGCTTTCGTGGCCCACGACTTCTCGGTCCGCTATGTCGCCGAGCACAGCAACCTGGCTATGCCGCGGGCCTATACCTGGGTCGCGTTCTACGCGGGCAATGCCGGGTCGCTGCTGTTCCTTACCGTCGTCTTCGCCTTTCTGTGCGTCGTAGCCGTGCTGTCCATCCGCCGGAAGCTGCCGCATACGACTCCCTATGCCGTCGGAATCATGGGGCTGGTGCTCACCTTCTTTCTGGGCATCATCCTGTTCTTGGCGAACCCGCTGGAGCGGCTGCCGGTCGTCCCACCCGACGGCCAGGGCATCAACCCCCTCCTCGTCCATTTCGGCATGTTCATCCATCCGCCGGTGCAGATGACCGGCCTCGTCTCCGTCGCCATCCCATTCAGCATCGCCATCGGCGCCATGCTGGCGCGGCGGGGCGGACGCGACGAGTGGGTGGAGCTGGGCCGCGTGTGGGGGATGGTCTCCTGGCTTATCCTGACTTTCGGCCTCATGCTGGGCGCTTGGTGGGCGTACACGATCCTGGGTTGGGGCGGCTACTGGGCCTGGGACCCCGTGGAGAACTCGGCGCTCATGCCCTGGCTGGCGATGACGGCCTTCATCCACTCGGTGATGGTGCAGCGGCGGCGGGGCATGTTCCGCATGTGGAACATGGTCATCATCATCCTCGCCTTCACGCTGGCCCAGCTGGGTATGTTCATCAACCGCGGCGGGGCCGTGCCCTCCGTCCACTCCTTCGCCCAGTCCACGATGGGGTGGCTGTTCCTGCTGTTCATGGGCCTAACGCTGTTCGGCTCACTTGCCGTGTTTGTCTGGCGCATGGACACGCTACGCAGCCGCGAACGGTTGGACTCCTGGTTCTCTCGTGAGAGCGCCTTCTTGCTGCAGAACGTCCTCTTCCTCGTGGTGGCTTTCGTGACACTCTGGGGTTCGATCTTTCCCCTCGTGTTCGAGGCCTCTCAGGGACTGAAGGTGGGAGAGGTTACGGTCACCGTCGGCAAGCCCTACTTCGACCGGGTCAATGGCCCCATCCTTCTCGTGCTCATCCTGCTCATGGGCATCGGGCCGCTGCTCCCGTGGCGCCGCGCCACGCTCCAGAACCTGGTGCGCGCCTTGCGCGTGCCCCTTCTGGCGGGTCTTGTCGTGGGGGTAGTCGTGGCGGCGGTTGGAGTGCGTGCTCCCATGGCCGCCCTTGCGCTGGCCATCTGCGCTGTCGCCGCCGCGGGCATCTTGCAGGAGTGGGTGCGCGGGAGCATGTCCCGCCACCGCAGGGGAGAGAGCTATCCTGTCGCCTTTGGGCGTCTCCTGGCTGCAAACCGGCCCCGTTACGGGGGATATGTCGTCCATCTTGGTATCCTCATGCTTGCCATCGGTGCAGTGGCGTCCTCTTTTTACAGCGTCCAGCGCGACTTCGTCATGCGCCCAGGCGATGTCGCATCGTTCGGCGGCTACACGTTCCGTTACCTCGACGTCCAGCGCATCAGCTTCGCTGACCGGGACGAGGATGTGGCCCGCTTCGACGTAAGCTCCGGCGGCGAGCAGCTCGGCGTCATGGAGCCGAAGCGGGCGTTCTACCCCGCATTCCGTATCGGCGCCACCCGCGCGGCCATCCGCAGTACGGCTGTCGAGGACTTCTACATCGTCCCGTCCGAGTTCAACGACGATGGGCGGGCCGTGTTCCGGGTGTATGTGAACCCGCTGGTGTGGTGGATGTGGGTCTCAGGTCCTGTCATCTTCCTTGGCACTCTGTTCGCCCTTTCGCCGCAGCGGCAGCCGACGCCCGCCGCCGTCAGGTTCCCTGCCGGAGCACGCACCGCGAAGGCATGAGCGCACTGTCCCGATGCTAGTCCTTTACGCCGTTCTTATCGTCCTCGTGCCTGCCGTTGTCATCCTCTACCCGTTCCTGCGCCGTAAGGGCAAGGTAGGGGAGTCGGCTGAGGATGAAAGCTCCGCTCATGCCGAACTCGCCCGGCGTTGGGACGCCGCCCTCTCCAGCCTCAAGAGCGCCGAACTGGAGCGGTCTGTTGGCAATCTGACCGAAGACGACTATCAGTGGCTACGCGGGCAGTACATGGCTGAGGCGGTACAGGTGATGAAGGCGATGGAGCTGGAGGAGCAGCAGGAGCAGGAGCTTCTGGCGACCATCGATCTGGAGGTGAAGCGGATCCGGGAGCGGGCATTGGGCGCTGCCAATGGCAAGGCCCCGAAAACTCGCGAGGAGAGCGCCGAGGCAGCTGGTGAATAAGCGCCGATTGCTGCCGCCGTTGGCCCTGCTAACCCTCGCTCTCGTCTTGTTGTTGCCTCCCTATGTGGCGCGCGCCCAAGCGGCAGGCCTTTCCGTGGAAGGAAAGGTTGTCAACGGCACTGCCGACGGTGACCCGGTCGAAGGGCTGACCGTGGTCTTCCACCAGGAGTCGCCGACCCAACACACACACTTGGAGGCGGATGCCGACGCGGCCGGCCACTTCCGCTTCGACGGCATCGCATTCGATGCCGCAACCTCGTACGGTGTTTCCGTTGACTACAAGGGCACCATCTACGGCATGGACCTTGACCTTTCGGGCGACTCGCCTGGGCCTATCCAAGTCAGCATCTTCGAACCGCTGCAAGACGACTCGATATTAGAGGCCACCGGCGTGTCCATCCTGTTCGCTCAGACCGACAAGGCGAGCAAGACCATTTGGGTGCTGGAGATCGTCCAACTCCGGAACTCCTCCGATAGGGCCTACGTGCCGGGGCCACAGCCGATGCAGCTCATGCGCTTCGGCCTCCCGCCCGGGGCGAGCGACTTAGAAGTGGACACCAGCATCCGCCCCGCCGATATCTTCCAGGTTGAGTTGGGCTTCGCTCTGTCGGCCAGTGTCCCGCCCGGCGCGCATGAGGTCTTGTACGGCTACAAGTTCCCATACTCGGACGCCGCCTATCTGTTGGAGAAGAACCTCCCCTATGGCGCGGGTCAGCTTCGCGTCGTCGCACCGGAAGGGGTACTGGACTTTACCGGCGGGCCGTTGGGGAGCCCACAGCCCACGAGCATCGGCGGGCAGTCTTACCAGGTCTTGGAGGTCAATCACGTCCCCAAGGGGACCCGTATCGCCCTTGAGCTGACCGGCCTGCCGCAGCCTTCTTTTGGCGAAAGGGTAGGGCGAGCAATAGACTCGATACGATGGGAACTGGCGGCGCCGGTGGCGCTGGGCGTGCTGCTGACGGCCGTCGTGGGTCTTGTGTTGCTGCGCGCGCGGCGGTCACGGGCCCCAGGGCTGCCGGAGACTGAGCAGGTCTCTGTCGCCAGTGAGCGCGAGGCAGTGTTGGGGATGATCGCCGGGCTAGATCGAGAGAAAGAGGGCGGCCTGGTGGCGGAGGAGGACTACCGCCGCCGCCGCGGACTACTGACCAAGAAGCTGGTGGAGATGCGGCGTCAGGAGCAGGAGCTCTCTGACGAAGGGTAGGGCGCTCCGACGAAAGGCTAGTAGGTCGCCGCGCCCTCGCTGGCGAACTTCTTCGTCCGCTCCGCGTACTCCGTTGCAAGGAGCCCCATCACCACCGAGTCGAACCGCGCGCCTCCGTGCGGGCGGCTCTTGCGCAACGTCCCTTCATGCACGAAGCCGAGGTTCTTGAACAGGTTCCGCGCCGCGACGTTGTATTCCGGCACATCCGCCCATACCCGGTAAAGACCCCACTGGCCGAAGGCCAATTCGAGCACCGCCGACGCAGCCTCGTAGCCGAGACCCTGGTGCCACTTATCTTTGCGGCCGATGAGCACCGAGAGCTGCCCATCGCCCAAGGACTCTTCGATGCAAACGTGGACCTCGCCGATATGTTCGCCCTCTGGGGTGTAGATGGACAGGATGCGATGTCCGGCGTCACTGAAGATCAGCTGCCACTCCGCATCGGAAGCCTTTTCCACATCCTCTGGGTTGTAACCCAGGTGGGCCGGGTCGCCGTAGGCGTACCGGCCGAACCACATGTTGGAGACTTCTTCATCCCGCAGCCACTCCCGGATCCGCGCCACGTCTTGCCGGCTCACAGGTTTCAAGACCACTTTGGATGGGGCCATTCTTGACCTCCTAGACCGAAATTGGAGTGTCCTATTTGCGGTTGTTCGGCTAGTCAAATGTCCTCGGAGGATGTACCCGTGCGAATCTTTGCGGAAAGGGCCATTATAACAACCGCGCCCTTCGTGCTCTAGGAGTCGGGGACGAGTTTTCCTTGAGTCTCAGGCCAGGTGGACACCCGCCCATACTCGCCATCGTACCCGGGCACGATGGCGATGCTGCCCGACCGGACGCGCCCGACTCCTTCGGCCACGCGTTCTCCAGCCATACGCGCGATGTCGGCGATTCCAGCTCCCATGAGCACAGACACCTCGTTGCCCATCTCCGACACGACGCGATAATACTCCTTCTGGGCTGCTTTAGAATCAACTCCCACGCCCTTCGCCTCGGCGATGATTTGCCGTAGCCCAACGAACGTCCTGAATGGAGGCCGCCCAACGTCGCCTCGGATGAAGCCTTTCTCGTCCCGCCAGGTCTTCACCTTACGGCCTCCCAGCTCCTCTACCCGCTGGGCCACGCCCAGGGTCATCCGCCTCCCGCACTTGGGGCACCGCTCTCCCTGGCGGCGCACCTCTTCAGGTGAAAGGCTGACGCGACACTTGCGGTGACCCGAGAAGTGGTACCGCCCTTCCTCGGGAAAGAACTCGATGGTGTAGGCGATGCGCTGCTTTCGCAGCGACTCCACGAGTCCGCTGTAGCTCGGCTCTCCCTCGACGGCCGTCAGCTCGCGGCCCATCTTCGGCAGCGAGTGAGCGTCGGAGAAGGATACGATGGCGACTCGGTCGAGCGACGGCACCCGCCAGCACATGGCGGGGTCGCTGGACAGCCCCGTCTCGATGGCGAATATGAGGCCACCTGCGTCCCCGAAGCACTCCTCCAGCGAGTCGAAGCCTGACTTCGAGCCGTACAGCCCGAACCACGGCGTCCACAGGTGGGCAGGCACGATAAAGCAGCGTGGGTCGAGGCCATGCAGTAGTAGGGCCAGGTCGCGCGGCAGCATGCTCAGCGTCAGCCGGCCGTCGCCGGCCAACACTCCGAAAGGAGCGAGGGCCGCATTCAGCCGCTCAGCGACATCGAGGCTGGGCGCGAACAGGAGCAGGTGGACGCGGCGGCCACGTCCGCCCTGCTGGCCGACGCAGTTGACCTCGGTGCCGAGGATGAACTTGGCGCCAAGGTACTCGTACACTCCATCGCCCGCCTCGCGCAGCTTGGCGCGTGTCTCCTCGAACCAGGCAGGGTGGGTGAAGTCGCCGCTGGAAAGTAGATCAACCCCCTTCAGCTTCGCCCAGTGAGCGAGGTTCTCGAGGGTCAACTCTTTACTGGTCGCGCGCGCATAGTGGGAGTGGAGGTGCAGGTCGGCCAGGTAGGTCATGCCCTGGGTTTGGGCGCCTTCGCTAAACCACGCACCGCTTCCGCGAGGCGGGCAATCTCGTCGTCGGTGTTGAAGAAGGCGACCGACGCGCGGATGCCGGAGGGGAACGCGACTGCTCTCGTCAGGATGCGCTGGGTTTTCCACATAGCCGCCACCGCGTCAGCCGGGGCCACGCCTTCGATGGTGAACGTGACGAGGCCGGTGCACTCTGGCCCCTCCAGCGGCGACGTGACCCGCACGCCTGGGATGGCCGACAGCGCTGTCTTGAGCCGCGCGGCTTGAGCGAGGCTCCGCTGCTCGACCGTGTCGCTCCCGATGCGCTGATGAAACCGCACCGCTTCCAGGTGACCGGCCCGCAGGGGCGCGCTGGTCGTGCTCACGCGGAACTTGTCTATGCTATCGGTCAGGGGGACGAAGTTCCCCGCCTGGTCGAAGCTCTTGGCGAACCGGTAGCCGACGCGGACCGGCCTGACTTGCTCAAGCATCTCTTTCCGGATGTACAGCGCGCCCGTGCCGTCCGGACCGAGCAGCCACTTGTGCCCAGGCATCGAGTAGAAGTCGCAGCCGATGTCCCGCATGTCGAGCCGGACGTGGCCGGGGCCCTGCGCTCCGTCCAGCAGCATCCAGATGCCGCGCCCCTGCGTGAGCCGGCGGATGCGCTTGATGGGCATCCGCAGGCCGCAGGAGTACTCGATGTGGCTGAGGAACACCATGCGCGTCTTTGGTGTCAGTGCTTCTTCGAACTTGGATACGATTTCGTCGTGGGTCGAGTTAGAGGACAGGATGACGACTTTGACCTTCACGCCAGCCCGCTGCTGGAGGTTATAGCTGGGGAGCAGCACCGAAGGGTGCTCCAGGTTGCACGTCACGATTTCGTCGCCCGCCATCCATGGCAGCCCGTTGAGCACGACGTTCAGGCCCTCTGTTGTGTTCTCGGTCAGCGCAATCTCATCGGGCGAAGCATTGACAAGTTTTGCCACGGCCTCCTTGGCCTGCCGCGCGATGGACTCGGCACTCTCCAGCACCTCCGGCGAGCTTGGCCCGTTGTAGCTCTCGTACTCCAGCCGCTCCTTGATGGCCTCGATAACCGGCACCGGCGACGGGCCTTCCCAGCCGGTGTTGAAGTAGGCCATCTTCTGTACGGTAGGTATCTGTCTTCTCAGTCCTTCGATGTCCACATCGCACCGTCCTTGCTGAATCGAGGTCCTTGGGTGGGCAGGGAAACACAGCCCTCTAGAGTGGCAAGGGAATCGTCCGCCGCTCCTGAGCGCTGCGCGTCACGGCCTCCGTGAACTCCATGTAGCGTACGCCATCCTCGAAGGCGGTAAGCGTCACCTTCTCCAGGCCGCGGATGGCATTGACGAACTCCTCCTCGACGCGCCAGGAGCCCTGGTCTTTGGCTGGGATTGAAATGGGCACGAGGCCTTTGTCGGCGCGCCGCCCGCCGTGGAGCGTCATCGTCGGCACGTCCAGCCGCAACGTGCCCTCCGTCCCGAATAGCCATGCCTGGTCGCCGGGCGGATGGCCGGTGACTGAGCTGAAGCGCATGTGGGCGACGGGTCCCGACGCCATTTCGGCGACGATTTCCAAGTGGTCGGGGATGGTGATGGTGTGGCTCTTGCCATCCGCGTCCTTGCGCGACTTGACGGTGACTCTGGTGACCGCCGAGACGCTGCACGCAGGACCGACCCACCGCATCAGGGTCTCGTACCAGATGCCCATGTACATGGCGTTGTAGCCGCTCAGGTCGCGGTCGTACCGCCAGTGCATCGGCCCGTCGCGGTCAACGAACCCACCAAGGTGGCTCACCAGGTCCAGCGAGAGCACGTCGCCCAGGTAGCCCTCGTCTATCAGCCGGCGGATGGTCTTGTCCACCTTGAGCGTAAGCGGAGCCGGGACGATCTGTGTCACGAGTTCTGGATGGGCACGCGACGCAGCCAGCATGGAGCGTGCCTCCGCCGCGTTCATCGCCATACGTGCCTCGGTGAGCACGTGCTTCCCGTGCTCCAGCGAGGCTTCAACCATGACCCGGTGCATGTAGGGCCAGGTCCCGATGGAGACCGCGTCCGCGTCTGGGTCGGCGACCGCCTCCGTCCAGTGGCCGTACACCTTCGGGAAGCCGTACTCTTTGGCGATGCGCTCTCCCGACTCCCGTGTCCGATTCGCCACGCCCACGATTTCGACGCCCTTCATCGCCCGCAGGCCGGGGATGTGACGCAGCTTCGTATTCGCTCCCGCGCCGACAAGCGCCACTCGTATCTTTTCATTGGCCATGACAGGATAACCTCCTTCAGAGATAGGCGTTTGTGCGTGGGTCTAGGCCTCGGCAATCACCCTTCTCGTCCCAGCTTGTTGATGGCTAGGATCATCTGGTTCAGGCGGCCGGGGCTTCGTTTGTTATTCGTGAACCGGATCCTCGGGAGTGACAGTAGTTCCGGCTCGTCCTCCTCTGCCGGCAAGGGGGTGGTCTTTGTGATTTCCCCTGCTTGGAGAAGGTCGTGGAAGGCCTTGTTCAGTTCTTTGACCTGGACGCTGCCGAGCGGTTGTGTAAGCCGGATAACCAGGGTATCTCCAACCTGGCGCAGTGAGTGGAAAGTCGAGTAGTAGAAGCTGATCCAATCCGCGCCTTCATCAGCAGAGTGGACAATCTTGTAGAGCGACAGGTCTTCGGGGGAGATATAGCCCCGCTTCAACAGCTGGCCCTCGATGAATCCGTGCCAGGTCTCCCAGTACTCCTCGTCCGGCAACTCCATCAACAATAGGGGCATCGGAGGCGCCTTCCCGGTCTGGAGTAGGGTGAGCACCTCGAACCCTTCGTCGTGCGTCCCGAAGCCGCCCGGGAAGAGGGCAAAGGCGTCGGCTTCCATGACGAAGAACAGCTTGCGGGTGAAGAAGTACCTGAACCTGATGAGCTTCGGGTCGTCCCTGATCGCTCCGCTTGGCTCAGTCTCGAACGGGAGGAGGATGTTGACGCCGAAACTCTTTTCGAGGCCGGCGCCCTCGATGCCTGCACGCATGATGCCACTAGCGGCTCCGGTTATGACCATGTAGCCCCGCTCGGCCAGGAGTTGGCCAAGCTCCACCGCGAGTTCGTAGTATGGCGTGCCGGGCGCTGTCCTCGCGGAGCCGAATATCGAGACTTTGCGTACATTCCGGTAGGGTTTGAAGACCTTGGCGGCGTAGCGGAACTCCGACACGGCCCGGTTGAGCACCTTGAGGTCGAGGAAGTCGAGCTCGTCCCGCTTGCACTTGAGGGCGTTCAACAGGAGCTCGCGGTACAGAGAGGAGCGCAGGTCGCGCCCTTCAGAAGCGAATATGGCTTCGGCCTCTCTTATGACGCCCTCTGTAGTGGTCAGGTCCATTCCCAACGCCTTTCGGCGGGGCTCGGGCTCACCGCAGCGGCGGATACCACAGGCGTCCTTGCCGCTCCGTGAGCACGCGGAACACGAAGCCGTCAATCGTAGTCACGTACAGCGTCCGCAGGTCGGCGTCGCCGAATGAGCAGTTCGTCGGCCTGTCTACCGGCACGCGGTAGCGGTGGACGATGGCGCCGTCGGGCGCGAACACGTAGATGCTGGGGCCTGGGCCGCCCTCTTTCTGGCCGGCGGTAGCGATGATGTAGCCTTCGGTGTCCAATACCATGCCATCTATGCCGCGCCACTCGCCGAACTCATGCAGCACCTTGGCTTTGCCCAGGCTGCCGTCCGGGTTCACCGGATAGGCGCGGAGTTGCCTCAACTCGTCGGGGCGCCGCCCGCTCTGGGCCACGAACAGGGTCTTGTGGTCGAGTGAGAAGAGGAGGCCGTTGGGCCGGGTCGTGTCGAACGTCACGCGGTTGATCTTCCACGTTCCGTCCTTCTGCGGGTCGAGGCGATAGACTGACTCGTGGTCGAGCTCCATGCGGGAGCGGTCCATGCTCTGCGGCCCCGCGGCGCCCTCGTACCACGGGTCTGTGAACCAGATGCGGCCCTTGTCGTCCACCGCCAGGTCGTTGGGCATGTTGAGGCGCTTGCCCTCGAACTTGTCCACCAGGACGGTGGTCTTACCGTCCGGCTCGTACCGGACGATGCGCCTTCCGCCGCCCTCGCAGGCCTGTAGCCTGCCTTCCTTGTCCAGCATCAGCCCATTGGCGTGGTTCGTGCCCTCGCGGAACACGGCGGTCAGCCGCGTCTTTGGGTCGAAACGCAGGATACGGCTGGCTGGAATGTGAGTGAAGAGCAGGGCAGCGCCATCCCACGCCGGCCCCTCGGTCACGCCGCCATGCGGCCCGCTCACCGGAATGAACTCCCAAAGCATTTGGGTCATGCCTCCTCGGTAACACTAGACGACCTCGTCAGACTCGCCGATATCTTTGGCCTTGGCGTCGGCCAGCTTGGCCGCAGCCGCCTTCACTGCACCGAACTCAGCCCGCACCCCCGCGTGCATGAGCCGCACGTCCGAGCCGTGGAGGACGAACCGCGCTCCCTCGCGCAGCCACTTGGTGGTCAGTTCCACCGTATGGTGATGAACCATCACGGGAACACGGCGCTTCTTGCAGGCGGCCAGGATGCGCCGCAGTGCCCTCTCGTAGTCCGGGTGTTCGTACTGGTCGGGGATACCCAGCGAGATGGTCAGGTCGTTGGGCCCGACGAAGATGCCGTCAATGCCAGGCACCTTGAGGATGTTATCGAGATTCTCGATGGCGGGGACGCTTTCGATGCCGATAAGGCAGACCGTGTGCTTGTTCCGCTCTTCCAGGTACTTCTTCGTCGCTGCGCTAGGGAACTTCCCTGTCTGGGTTACCCGGCGCACCAGTGCCCCTTTGAGGGGGCGCCACTTGGCTGCCTCCACCACCTCCTCGACCTCCTCAACCGTCTCGCAATAGGGGGCCAGGACGCCGTGCGCGCCTGCATCGAGGGCCATCGTTACGTAGTGCGAGTCGGGGATGGGGATGCGGACGATGAGCACCGCGCCGCTGTCGCGCGCCGCTGCCAGAAAGTCGGCTACATCGGCCCGGCTCCGTGGCGAGTGCTCGGTGTCTATCACGACGAACTCAAGGCCGAAGCCTGCCAGGGGCAGCGCCCACCGGGGATTGCGGCTCGTGCTGAGCATCGTCCCATATACGATGCCGCCAGCCTGCACCTTCTTTTTCAGTTCTTCGCCAGTCACCTAACCGTCACTCAATCTTCCTTCCGGCCTGCATCTATCGAGTAGTAAAGGGTCTGGGACAGTCTAAGGTCGCCCAACACCCTGCCGTCCTTGTCGAGCACAGGGATGTCTATCTCATCATGTTCCATGAACTGCTGCAAAGCGGTAGCTAAATCGGCGTCCAGCCGGACTCCCATGGTTCGCCAGTCGCCCACCGCCAAGTCCTTCGCCCTCGTCGCGGAGGCGACGCGACAGATGTCCTTTGGGGAGATGCTTATCGAGCGCATTTCGCTGCCAAATTGGAGGTGTGTCCATTTCAGGAGGTCGTTCCGTGTAATCACCCCACTGAAGCGATTGATCGGGTCAGCCACGAATGCGCTGCGGAGGCGAGCGTCTTTGGCGAATCTGGTTATGACATCCTTGAGCGTCTCTTCTTGGGGTACAACGCCAAAATGGTCTTTTGGGGGTCGAACACCTGGCCAACCTTGATCTGCTGCACCATAGGCCTCCTTGCTCGTTCTCAGGGCCCCTTCGAAAACGCGCCGTCTATCATACGCCAGCCCCTATCCGACATGCGACAGCCCGCGTTCCGTTGACGGCTTCCTAGGCCGGTGCTATCCTTTCGCAGCTTTGGGGCACGGAGGCACCTTGCGCCGTCTCGACTACAGCTGGGTCATCCTGAGTGCCGCTTTCGTCGTCCTCTTCTTCAATGCCGGTACCCTTTTCGCTCTTGGGCTTGTCCTGAAGCCGATGAGCGAGGATCTTGAATGGAGCCGATCCGAGCTTTCCCTCGCCTTCACTGCCTTCATGGTCGTTTCCGCCCTGGCGATGCCCGTGTTCGGCCGCCTTCTGGACAAGTACAACCCCCGGTGGGTCATGGCGGCCGCGGCTTGCATCGCTACGGTGGGCATCGGGTTGATGGGCCTCGTCCAGACCTTGTGGCAAACCTACCTTCTTTACGGACTCATCTTCGCAGTCGGGTCGGCAGGAACATCGGTCGCTCCTGTGGGCATCATCGTCAGCCGCTGGTTTTCCCGCCGTATGGGCATGGCTAACAGCACCGCGATCGCCGGGTACGCTCTGGGCCAACTCGTTATCATCACGGCGCTGGCCTCCGTCCTGGACAGCGCTGGCTGGCGATGGGCCTTCGGCGCCCTTGGCATCCTCAACTTCGCGGTTGTGTTGCCGGTCATTCTACTCGCTATGCGTCGTCGTCCACAGGAAGATGGCGGCGCCGCTGCTGACCAGGAAACGGGCTCGGAGGGCCAGCGTGCGCCGCTCCAGTCCTTGTTGCGCACCCGCCAGCTCTGGCTGCTGGTCGTCGTCTATGCCATCTGCGGCTTCCAGGACTTCTTCGTCTCCACGCATATCGTCGCATTCGGCCAAGACAACGGACTCTCCGATGTCCTATCCGGCAACCTCCTCGCCCTCATGGGCCTCGTCGGCTTGGCTGGAGTCCTTGCAAGTGGCTGGTTCACCGACTCGTTCGGGCCGATGTGGCCCACGGCATTCTGTTTCCTCCTGCGCATCGGCATCTTCGCCATCGCCCTCGCCTTCCAGGACACACTTGGCATCATGGTCTTTGCGTTGCTCTATGGCGCGACGTTCCTCATCACCGCGCCTCTGGTGATGGTGTACACCGCCCGCATCTTCGACCGCAGGCAGCTTGGAACAATCTCCGGCCTGATTTCGCTAGTACATCAGCTAGCGGGCGGGCTGGGGGCATTCATCGGGGCCTGGTTCTACGACCGCAGCCTGAACTACGATGGCGCCTTCGTAGTCGTCTTGGCCCTGTCGGCTGTGGCGGTACCGGCAACGCTGCTGCTCGGCCAGCGCCACGGTCGCAGCGGCGCCTCAGCGCCGGTGGAGCTTCCGCTTGCCCACGGGTAGGGAATGGGAAGGAAGGGTAAGAAGCCTTGAAACGAGTCGTACCGTGATTGCAATTTGTCCTAGAAATGCTTTATGCCCTATCAACCGCTAGAGCACCCATGGGGTGTTGAAACCAGGTGTGTCTGCTGGACGTAGCTAATCATACACATCATACACATTAGGAAAGCAGGCCCCGACCCGGCGCTTTGTGGACTTACCACCGGCCGGAACCGAGGAGTCGAGAGGAGGGACGATGAGAGTCATGCACACGAATAAGTGGACCCGGACCACGAGCTGGGCGCTCTTTCTGTTCGCCGCCCTGGCTGCGCTTGTTACCGTCAATCTGATGAGAAGCACGGCACCAGCGGAAGCGGCTGAGTCCAGAAGCGTGGTCGTGGTTGGTCTCTGGGAACAGAACGCCTCTGGTCAATCCGGCGTGGCTGTGCTCACCTCCAAGGTCGTTAGGACCGGGGTGAGCATCAATGTCACTCCTGGAGCCAAGGGAGTCGCGCAGCCCATCCATATCCACACCGGCCCTTGCAGCACCCTCGGTGGTGTTGTTCATGCCCTTAAGGACGTGGTTGAAGGCAAGTCCGTCACAACAGTGGAAGCCAGATTTGAAGACCTCCACACCGGCGGATTCTCCATCAACCTCCAATAAGTCGGTTCCCGACATCGCCAATTACACCGCTTGCGGCGACATCCCGGCCCGCGACAACCAGATCACCTTCGATATCGCTCAAGTAAAGGGTTCCAAGCAGACCGGCTATGCGACGCCGGTCGCCGACGGCTGACAAGACTTGGGTTAATGTCTCCGTTACCCCTGGAGCTGGCACCACGGCACAGCCGGCCCACCTCCACACCGGCGGGTGCACTGCTCCTGGCCCCGTGATCCACGCCCTCAGCAACATCGTTAGCGGACGGTCTATCTCCGTCGTGGACGGCTCTCTAGGAGGCATCCAAGGCTCCGAGCTATCTCTGAATATCCACAAATCGGAGCGCGAGATCACAGTCTATGCCGCCTGCGGGCTTTCCCCAGCTGCCAAGCCCGCTGCGACGAATAACGTCCTGGTCGTTCCTCTTCATGAATTGGCTTCTGGCCAGTCCGGCGTCGCATTGCTTACAGCCAAGGGCAAGAAGACCGAGGCCGTCATCAGCGTCAATTCAGTGATTGGCGCTCCGCAGCCCATCCACATCCATACCGGCACCTGCGACACCCTGGGCGGTCTAGCACACGTCCTCAACTCAGTAGAGAGAGGCTGGTCTAAGACCACTGTGGATGCAACGCTGGCGTCCCTCCAGTCAGGTGGCTTCGCCATCAACCTTCACAAGTCCGCGGCGGAGATTGCCGAGTGCACCTCTTGTGGCGGCATAACGGCTGCTCCGGCGGTGAAGCCAACGACGGTCAAAGAGACCAAGTCCGAGATTTAAAATTCCACCCTGCAGAACTTGACCGTCACCGCCGGTACGATGGTGACCTGGACCAACGCTGACGCCGTGTTCCACAACGTAAGCGCCAGCAGCGGCGCCTGGGCCAGTGGCGCGCTGGCAACCGGCGCTTCGTACAGCTACAACTTCAACACGAAGGGTACGTTCGACTACTACTGCATGTTCCACCCTGAGACCATGAAAGCCAAGGTGACTGTCAGGTAGCGGTCGCGCTAGCACGCTAAACAGAAGGGGCCGCCCTCAGGGCGGCCCCTTCTGTTTTCGCTACAAGCCCTCTCCTCAGATAACAGCTAGCCCCAACTCCTCCACGAGCCGTTGCACTCTCTCGATGGCTGCTTTGCCCGGCGGGATGGTTGGATGGCGGACGTAGGTTGACTTGAATACCCTGCGCAGTCGCAGCACCTCTTTCGTTAGGTGGTACGAGACGTCCAGCGACTCCTTGTACATATCCAGCATGGGCATGTTCCGGGTGAGCAATGCTTCCGCATCGGCCACCTTGCCCTCGTGGTACAGGTCCCAGACCTTGTGGAAGACCTCTGGGATGGCACAGCCAGGCATCGTACCGACAGAACCGTTCCGCAGTTCGCCGATGAGTGCCCGCCCTCCAGCGCCGCCGAACACGATGACTGCATCACCGCCCAGCCGCGTCGCTTCGGCCACACGAGGCGGCGTCGGCGGCGTCTCCACCTTGGCGTAGCAGGCGTTCTCCGCCGTTCGTGCAATCTCGGCTACCACGTGGGGTGGCACTGGCGCGGAGCCGATGTCCTGCACGAAGATGGGGATGGTTATGGCATCCGACAGCTCTTGGAAGTACTCCACGACCTGCGTCGGCGGCATCGGCAGCGCGGTCGGCGGCGTGACCATCACGGCGTCCGCGCCCAGTTTCTCGGCACGGCGGCTGTACTTGATGGCGAGGTTCGTCCCTGGGGCGCTTGAGTGCATCACCACCTTCACGCGCCCGCGCGTCTGCGCTACCACCGTCCGCAGCGCCAGGTCGCGCTCTGCCTCCGACAGCTTGAACACCTCGCTGGCCATGGCGATGCCGACCCCGTGGACGCCTGCGCTGATAGCGAACTCCGTCTCCCGTCTCAGGTCTTCTTCATCTATCCGCCCCTTGGCGTCAAAGGGCATGGACAGGATGGGGTAGAGGCCCTTCAGCGAGCGGTCAATCACTGCCTTTTCTCCTCCAAACGACACCGGCCCCGACATGTCGGGGCCGGTGTCAACTTCTGGACGATTCAGTTTGGCGGGGGTTACACGACCCTGTCCGCCCGCAGGTCCTTCAGCGCTTGGCTGAACCCTGCGATGGTGCGGTCCACCGCTTCGTTGTTGTGGGCTGCCGATACCACGAAGCACATGCCGTTCCAGTCCATCCCGTCGGCACCGTTCACCAGCACGGAGCGGCGAAGCGCCCGCGTCTTCTCCGACGGCATGGAGGAGTAGATCTTCTCGTACGGCATGTTGCACAGCTCGCGGTCGCAGTTACAGTCGTACCCGAGGTTGATCTGGACCAGCGAGGCGATGCCGTGGGCGTGACCCACGACCTCGTTCTTGATGAACGCTTCGTTCAGTCCATCCTTCAGCCGCTTGGCAGCCTTGTCGGCCTGGGCAACCGCGTCCGTCGTCTCGATGGCCTTGAGTTGGGCGATGCCCGCAACCGCCGTCGTCGGGTTGGCGTTGTAGGTCCCGCCCTGGGCCACACGCTTCTGCGTGTCCCATTCCTTGTCGCCCTTGAAGGCCATCACCTGCATGATTTCGGCCTTCCCGCCCACTGCGGCGCCCGGCTGCCCGCCCGCCATGATCTTCGCCACAGTCGTGATGTCCGGGTCGAGGTTCCACCGCTCCTGCGCGCCGCCTTTGGACAGCCGGAAGCCGGTGATGACCTCGTCCATGATGAACAGCACCTTGTGCTTGCGGCACACGTCCTGCAGGTCGTGCAGGAACTTTGGGTTCTGGAGGGGGAACGTCCCGAAGTGGGCGCCGTTGCACTCCACGATGACCGCCGCCACGTCCTTGTTCTTCTCCAGCGTCCGCTCGACGGCCTTCACGTCGGCAGGCAGCACGATCATCGTGTCCTTGACCGCCTTCGGGATGCCACCGACCGATTGGCCTGAGTCAATCGCGGCATAGTCCTGCCAGCCGTGGAAGTGCTCGTAAAACTTGATAATCTTGCTCTTGCCGGTGTAGCCGCGCGCGATGCGCATGGCCAGCAGGGTGGACTCCGTGCCGGCGGCGGTGAAGCGGATGCGCTCCATCTTCGGCATCAGCTTCTTCACCTGCTCGGCGTACAGCACCTCCCAGGTCGTCGCGCCGCCCAGATGGGTACCCTTGCCGATGTGGTCCCGGAGCGCGTCCACCACCGGCTTAGGGTTGTGGCCCAGGAGCAGGCTCCCGTTGCCCATCACGTAGTCAACGATCTGGTTCCCGTCCACGTCGTACTTGTACGGACCATCGGCCCACTCGTAGTAGGTAGGGAAGGGCGCGGTGAAGCGCGACTGGTGCGTCACCCCGCCCGCGAAGGCGGTCTTGCCACGCTCGTACCAGGCGATGGACTTTCCGAACATCTTCTCATACTTGTCGTCAATGACTCCCATGCGTGCCTCCTTCTCACTCCTCGTGCTACTGCTGTCGTCCGAAAACACACTCTCAAGGGACCGCCGATGTGGTGGCCCGTATTATAGAGACCCCCTGTCCACCGTCAACTCGCCAGGCGGACTAAAGATGGAAGGGGATTCCGAACGGGAGAGGAGCCTAGTATGTGGCGCGGCCGCCGGAGATGTCGAAGACGGCGCCTGTGTTGAACGAGCACTCGGCAGAGCACAACCATGCGACCAGGCTGGCGACTTCCTTGATTTCGCCCAGGCGCCCCATGGGGATGCGCTCTGTTAGGTACTGCACTTGCTCGGGGGTGAATTGGTCAAGTATCTTCGTCTGGATGAGTGCTGGGGCGACGCAGTTCACTCGAACGCCGGTCTTTGCCAGTTCCTTGCCCACCGCCTTCGTCAGTGCGATGACACCCGCCTTCGTGGCCGAGTAGGGCACCATCCGCGGATTGCCTTCCTTGCCCGCGATGGAGCCGATGTTCACGATGCGGCCGTAGTCGCGTTCCACCATTGGCGGGATGGCCTTCTGGCAGAAAAGGTACACTCCGCGCAGGTTCGTCCGGTAGATGCGGTCCATCTCCTCCACCGGCAGCTCCCAGATGTTCGCCGTCCTACCTCCGAGGCCCGCGTTGTTCACCAGGATATCCAGACGGCCCCAGGTCTTCAGCGCCTCCGCCACTGCGCGGTCCGCCGTCGCCTCCTCGCCCACGTCGCCGGCCACCAGCCGCGTGCCGATGCCGCGCGCGGCCATCTCGCTGGCCGACTGCTCGCCCACACGCGAGTCCACGTCCACCAGCACGACACGCGCGCCCTCCGAGCCAAGCCGTTTGGCGATGCCGTACCCGATGCCGGTCGCCGCGCCCGTCACGATAGCCACCTGGTCTTTGAACCGCATCGCCTGAGCCTGCGTCACGCGCATCCTCCTTGAGCCAAATTAGGAAGGCCGTGAAATGACAAGTTCACCTTACAGAATGGTAGGTCAACCTTGCTTAGTGCAGCGGACAGATGAACACTGCCGCGTCCTGGTACCACGTGAGGCTGTCGCCCTGGGCCATGCCCTCCGATTCCCCGGTCCCGCCGGCCGCCTCCGCGACAGGCACATCGCCCACCGCGTCTTCGGCGATGGCCCAGGCTCCAACAAAGAAGATGAATACGAAGAGCAGCAAGAGGGCCACTAGGTATATTTTGGGCAGGAACTTCATCCGGATCGTCCCCTTCGGCCCACCAGTCTATCCCATTCCTCGTCCTTCGGATAAATCGTAAGGCCGCCTTCGAACGAGCCAGGCAGCACGCCCACCGCCAGCGCCTTCTCGCGCTTCTGCCAGGCGAAGAAGTGGTCCGTTCGCTTGTGCGCCTCGAAAGCTGCCGCATCCGTACAGACCTCGTAGAACCACACCACGTCGGGGTCGTTCCCGTCCTGCACTAGCTCGAACCGCAGGCAGCCTGGCTCTTCCGTCCGCGAACGTCGCGCGTGTTCTTCCAGGGCCTTCACGAACCTGTCTCTCATCCCTGGCTTGATGCGCACCGCTCCCAGGGCCACGTACATGCGCAGCTCCTATTCCGACGGCTTCTGCTCCAGCTTGTCCTGCCCGAGCCGGAAGAACTTGTCCGGATTCTCGCCCGGCGTCTCGCCCGCTGGCGTCTCTCCGGCAATCAGCGATTCGACCCAGGCCCGCAGCTCCGCCGGGCGCACCGCGCCGACCCAGCGGCGCACCACGGTTCCATCCTCACCGATGAAGAACGTCACCGGGAGTCCGATGACCCCATAGTCCACCGTGACCTTGCCGTCCACGTCGCGCCCGTTGGGGTAGGTGATGGCGAACTCGCGCAGATACGCCGCCGCGTCGGCCTCCATATCCTGGATGTCCACGCCCACAAACACGACGCCCCGAGGCGCGTACTCGCGCCAGGCCTCCTCCAACACGAGCGCCTCGTCCCGGCACGGCGGGCACCACGACGCCCAAAAGTTGATGACGACGGGCTTGCCAAGATGCTCGGACAGGCGGAACGTGCCGCCGTCGAAGGTCGGCAAGGCGAACTCGGGCGCGGGCTTTTCCACACGGGTCATGCCGCTCAGCCCGGTCACAGGCGCCTTGCTGATTAGCCCCCACGAGAGCAGCGCCAGGAACGCGGCCAGCGCAACGGCTGCGGCCGCGATGGCCAGCACCTTCTTGGTTGAGGGCCGCCTGGGGGACTCTTGTGCCGTTTCCGCCTGTTGCACGTGCTCACACCTTGCCTTCGCCCATTGTATGAGACCCAGAAGGCCGAGTCTAACGCCAGGGCGCATCCGCGGGCCGGGAACAGGAGTAAAATGGTCAAGATGAGACCGGTGAACAAGAGCGGGATATGGCAGCGAGTGTCGTGGTTGCCCTTCGTGGCAGCCGTGGTTCTCGCCGTCGCCTGCGGTGGGGCTGCCCCGGCTGCACCCGCGGCGCAGGACACGCCTGCTGCCCAGGCAACCGCTATCGCCGTCGAGGGCAGGGCAGGGGAGGCCGCCCCGAGTCCCACGACCGCACCCACTGAGCCGACGCAGGCCCCCGCCGCTAAGGTGGGCAACCAGGTCGGCGACCACATCCCCGACTTCTCCATCCGCCTCGCCGACGGCTCTACGAAGACGTCTGCTGACCTTCTCGCCGAGGGAAAGCCGGTTTTCCTCTTCTTCATGGCGACGTGGTGACCGACCTGTCGCGCCGAGTTGCGGCGCATGAAGAAACTCTACCCGCAGTACCAGGACGCGGTCGCCTTCTACTCCGTCAGCGTTGATCCCAGCGAGACCATCGAGGAGCTAGAGGCGTACCGCCAGCAGCAAGGCTACCCCTGGCCTGTGGCCACGGCTGGGCCGCGCATGCTGGCCGACCTCAACGTCCGCGTTCAGTCCACCAAGCTCGCCTTTGGCCGTGACGGCGTCATCGTCTATCGCGACGGCTACGGCAAGGGCGACGACGCGACATGGCTTCGGGTGTTCGACGAGCTCGCGAAACCCTAGGAGATGTGGGGTTTATTGGGCGCTGCAATTGTATTCGTAGCCACTCGGCCCAGCCCCTAAAAGCTCCACTTCGGGAAACTCTAAGGTCACTTTCCTCTCACTATTTTCGGCGACAAAGACGGTGTCTCGCTTAATCCATCGGCCCCCTCCGGTCAAGGAAGCAGAGACTTCAATACTTCCATCGTCGCCGTTATTCCTGACAGTACAGTCCACCCAGACTGTGTAATCGAAATCTGGTGCAGCGTCGTGAGCGGTAACGCCTATAATCTCGGGTTCAGGACCCTTGGAACAAGCAGTAGCTAAGAGGCTAGATGCAGACAACCAGGCAAGTAGAACAATGGCCCTTCTTAGTGGCATGGTGCTTACTCCTGTCTTGGTTTCGGCACAGATTCTACACCAAGATACCGTTTGCCATATCTTCACGTCTAGGCAAGGGTATCATGGAGAATGAAGAGTGCAAGGGAGACATAGGAAGCGGGCGATTGAGGCAATAGATAGGGGGGCCTGGGAACAATCTCAGGCCCCCTATGTCTTTTTGTTTGGAGCGGAAGACGGGATTTGAACCCGCGACTCCGCCAACGCTGCTGCCTACGCCTGGCCGCCTACCTCAGGGCGTATAGATCTCCGCGGAGATGGTCATCCCCTCGGCGCTGTTGCCGCCGACCACGACGATGCGGCCGTCGGCAAGTACTACGGCACCGTGGTTGTAGCGGGCGATCTCCATCGTCGGGCCCATCGTCCACTGGCCCGTCGCGGGATCCCATATCTCGGACGAGTCCCGGTTGCCCGCCCCTCCGATGACGATGACGCGCCCGTCAGGAAGCAGGGTCATGCTGTGGTCAGCCCGCGCGACACTGGTGGAGCCTGTGGCGGTGAAGGAGTTGGTGGCCGGGTCCCAGATGTCGGCGGACAGCCGCTTGCCCCGCCCGCCGACGACCAGCACCCTGCCGTCGTTGAGGAGGACCGCCGTGTGGGCGGCGCGGCTCTGGCTCATCTCGCCTGCAGGCGACCACGTGTCGGTGGCAGGGTCGTACGCCTCCGCGCTCTTCAGGTAAGGGCCGTCCACCTTGCCTCCGCCCGTGACTAGCACTCTGCCATCCTGAAGCAGCGTGGTCGTGTGGTCCATCCGAGCCTCGGCCATGGGCGCCACGAGCGTCCACTGGCCCGTCTGCGGGTCGTAGATCTCCACACTGCTGTCGAGGCCCAGAGTCTCGGAACGGCCTCCGGCCAGCAGCACCCTGCCGTCCTGGAGCAGCACGGCATCCGTCAGGTCTCGGGCGTTGTTCATCGGGCCCGTGGGCGTCCAGGCGCCAGTCGCCGGGTCGTAGAGCTCGGCGGATGTGATCGGGATGTTCTGAGGGCCTTCGCCGCCTGCCACGAGGATCCGGCCGTCCTTCAGGACGATGCTGGCCGCATCGGCCCGCTTCCCGTTCATGTCGTTGATCAGCGACCACTTGCCGGTGGCGAAGTCGAAGGCTTCGGCGCTCTGCTCGTACTGCAGCCAATAGCCCCCGGCCCTTGTCCGCCCGCCCATGACCAGGACGCGCCCGTCGGGGAGCAGGGCTGCGGACGGCGACTCCCGAAGGACCTTCAGGTCTTCTATGCGGGCGAACTTGCCTGGTGTCCCTTTGACGGTTGAAGCAGCAGAGGAGGGTTGCTCGGAGGTGGACTGGCCCACCGTCGCCTGTGCTTTGACAGCCTCTTTCGACGCAACCTCGGCCGGCGCGGTTGCGGCCGGACTGCCCGAGCACGATATGAGGGCCGCGAGCCCTGCCGCCAATAGTAAGCCCGAAATAGCCCGTTTCATCTTGCCTCCCTAGGGGGTGGTGGGGACTGGGGTTGTCAAACGCTCGTACGGAGACCCATCAAGAGTGGTTACGAAAAGGCCCTGGAACCGATTACTCGTCCAGGGCTGTCGGGGTACATGGTTTTGGAGCGGAAGACGGGATTTGAACCCGCGACCCTCTCCTTGGCAAGGAGATGCTCTACCACTGAGCCACTTCCGCTCGCTGCTTGTATTATACCCGGCCACGGGTGACTGAGGAGGATGGCGGGCTCGGGCAGGTGCCGAGGGTCAGAATCGAACTGACGACACCGGCATTTTCAGTGCCGTGCTCTACCTACTGAGCTACCTCGGCGCAGATTCAATGGTAGCCGTGGGCCGTATGGGTGTCAACGGCTGAGTGGTTGGGTCACCCCCACCTCAGTCCTCCCCCCTCGAGGGGGAGGAGGGGATAAACCTCCCGTCTGCTATCCCCTACCTAAAGGTCAGGACGCGGGCGGGGTTTTCGACCATGAGCTTGTGGATTTGCCGCTCGGTGAACCCGCGTTTCCGCATCCTGGGCAGCATGTTTCGAAGGATGTGGGCGTACCCCTTGCCGCCGTACTGCACCGTCTGCTGCTTCAGAAAGATGTCCTGCGCGATGACGACGCGGTCCTCGTACCCCTCGGCGATGAGGTACTCGACCTTCTCCATCCGCTGCACGTCGCTCGGGGGCGAGAACGGCTGGTTGCCCACATCGCCGAACTGCGTGTCCTCGTTGTTGAACGTGTCAAACTCAAGGTAGCAGCCCGACTTGGCCAGCGCCTTCAACGGCTTGTGGTCGAAGATGTCGAGATGGCCAATGATGGTCTGGTCCATCGGTGCGCCTGCCTTCACTAGAACGTCCACGATGTAGGACAGCGAATCGGGGTGGAAGCCTGGGTGGATAAGGATGGGCGCGCCTGTTTCCCGCTGTGCCTGCACGGACGCACGCAGCGCCTTGACCTCGTTGGCGATGGGCGGCCAGGTGTTGCCCACCTCGCCGATGACGCCCGCCTTGATGCCGGTGCCGCCAACGCCGGCGGTCACGTCGCGGATGATCTGCTCGGCGAGCTGAGCTTCACTGTGACGGTCCATATCGGCGGGGTGCGAGAGCGCGACGTAGTAGCTGGTGCCCATGATGATGTTGAGGCCGGTCGAGCGGGAGATGCGTGCCAGCGCCAGAGGGTCGCGGGCCAGGCCGATGCTGGTCGTGTCCACGATGGAGCAGCCACCCTCCAGCCTGTACTCCATCACCTCGCGCGTCGCCTGCTCGACGCCGTACAGCCGCGTGTTGTCGCGGTTCGTTCCCCAGAAGCCGGCCAGCTTCCCGAGCATGTCCATCGTCACCGGCGCGTCCACGTAGGCACGACGGCTCGCCTCCTCAGGCATCGAGAAGTAGCAGCCCGCGTCTATGAGGATGTGCTCGTGCATGAGCGTGACGCCCAGCGCTCCTGGGGCGATGGGCCCAAGCACCGTCTGCACTTTGCCTGAGAGTTCCCCCGCTTTCGGCATCTTCCGCGCCTATCCTTGCTTCGCGAAGTCTGTTTGCCCTAAGGCTGGAACGTCTCGCCTGTGTTGGATAGCGTATCCCCACGCTGGCCGCCCAAAGCGAAGACCGCGCCGCTTTTGAGGGCGACGATGGAGAAGTACGAGCGGTCCTCGACCATCGCCGGCCCAGCCGACCACGTGCCGGTCGCCGGGTCCCAGATCTCCGTGCTGCTCAACCCGACGCCGCCAGCCACCAGCACCCGCCGGTCGGGGAGCAGGATGGTCGCGTGGCCGCTCCGCCCCACAGACAGCGAGCCGGTCTTCGACCATGTGTTTCCTGCCGGGTCGTAGATCTGCGCCGACGCCAGCCGGTTGACGCTGCCGCCGCTGGTCATCGTCAAGCCGCCCACTATCAGCACCCGCCCGTCCTGGAGCAGGGTCGCGGTGTGCTGAGTGCGCGTTTCGCTCATGGAGCCTGCCGCCGACCACGCGTCGCCCGCAGGGTCGTAGATCTCCGCAGTCGCGCTGAACGTGGGGCCGACGTCTTTGCCGCCTCCCGTCACCAGCACGCGCCCGTCTTGAAGCAGGGTCGCCGTATGCCGCGCCCGCCCCTCGGACATCTTCGCCACGGTGGTCAAGGTGTTGGCTGCAGGGTCGAACACCTCAACACCCGGGTCGAGGCTCAGGTCTATCCCACCTACAATCAGGACGTTCCCGTCCTTCAGCACCACCGAGGCGTGCTTCCACCGCGCCACCTTCATCTTCGGGCCTGCGCTCCATGTAGCCGAGGCCGGGTCCCACAGTTCCGTCGTTCTCATGGGCTCATGCCGGTTGTCCGCGCCGCCGATGACGAACACGCGCCCGTCGTTCAGGACGTGGCCGGTGAAAATCTCCCGCTTCTCGGCCATCTCGCCCGCCCGCGCCCACTGCCCCGTCCCGGGGTCCCATACCTCCGCTGTCAGCAAGATGGGCGTCCGCTGCGTCGAACCCTTGCCGCGGCCGCCCACCGCCAGCACGCGCCCATCCGATAGCACCACGGCCACGTGGTCCCGGCGCGCGTCCGTCATCTTCTCCGACGCGATGGTGAACTTTCCGCTGACCTTGGAGGGCTGGCCCCGCTGCTGCTCCTGCTGTGAGTTCGACTGTTCTCCGCTACTCTCCTGGGCCGAACCGGGGGCGGCCGCTCCGCCGCCGCATGCTGCCAAAAAGACCGCGAGGACAACGATGGACAACACCGCCAACCACGTCCACGACTTAGCCATGTTTGCCTCCTGCCGTTTCGACTCTGCCGAGGACGCCCTCGGTTCGGCCCGATGCGGCGCGCCACTCTGGCGCCAGCATCGGGTACACCACCATGTCCACGTACCGGTCCTGGAGCCGCTGCTCCTGCCGAGCGATGCCCTCGACCGTGAACCCGAGCCGTTCCGCGACCGCGCGGCTCCGGGTGTTCTCTGCCGCCGCACGTATCTCCAGCCGGTTTAGCCCCACCTCCGTGAAGCCGTAGCTCACCAGCGTCCGGCATGCCTTCGTCACCAGGCCGCGCCCTTGGAACCGTTCTGCAAGCACGTAGGCGATGGCCGCGCACCGGTTGTGGGTATCTATCCAATAGAAACTGATGGAGCCCGCCAATTCGCCGCGGTGCCAGATGCCCACGTACAGGTTCGTCCGGGCATCGCCCTGCTCCTGGGAGCTCTTGAAGAAGGCCCGGGTATCTTCCACGGACGTTGCGGTGTCCACCCACGGCAGCCACCGCCGTAGGTGGGGCCGGTTCGCGTCCACCAGCCCGAACGCCGCTTCCGCGTCCGCCACTTCGAACGGCCGCAGGTGCGTGTGCTCGTCAACGGCTAGCTGGGAGAACATACCTGCACGCGACCCTTTGATTGGTGCCGAAGGAGGGAATCGAACCCACACGGGCCTTGCGGCCCAACGGTTTTTGAGACCGTCGCGTCTACCGTTCCGCCACTTCGGCGCGCCACGCCCAGCACCGCGACGGTGCGCGGACGTATTATCGTGGAGCCGAAGCCCCAGGTCAAACGGGAGCGGTTCAGCGTCACATCGCTGGCTTGTGTTGGCCCGAAAGAAACGACTCCGGGTCCTTGCCGAATGCAGCCTTGCAGCCAGAGCTGCAGAAGTAGTAGGCCTGCCCCTTGTGTTCCTTCGTGCCGCCTGGCGGCTTGGCTGTACCCACCTGCATCCCGCAGACAGGGTCGGTGGCCTTCGGGGTGGACTTGCTGAGCAGCGGAATCTTCATGCCTGTCTCCTTTGTGTCCTGCTTCATGGCCAGAGGGACTTCGAAGAGCAGTGCTCCCTGCATCTCGGAGACCTTCGCGCGCTTGAGAAGGGCCGAGTTGACGATGACGGATAGCGAGCTTAGCGCCATGGCCGCCGCGGCGATGATGGGGTTGAGCAGCCCAACGGCCGCGATGGGGATGGCGGCCGAGTTGTAGCCCAGCGCCCAGAAGAGGTTCTGCTTGATCTTTCGCATCGTCGCCCGAGAGAGGCGGATGCTCGTCGCCACGTCGCGGACGTCGTCCCGGATGAGGATGATGCCGCCGGTCTCCTTGGCGACGTCCGAGCCGGAGCCGATGGCGATGCCGATGTCCGCGGTCGCTAGGGCAGGCGCGTCGTTCACTCCGTCGCCGACCATGCCCACGACCTCGCCCTGCTGCTGCAGCCCGTGGATGACCTCGGCTTTTTGGGAGGGGAGCACCTCGGCGATGACCCGCTCGATGCCGAGTTCTTTAGCGATTGCCTGCGCGGTGCGCGGGTTGTCGCCCGTGAGCATGACGAGGCCCAAGCCCTGGCTGCGGAGCGCGTCGAGCGCTTCCTGCGCCTCCGGCTTGATGGTGTCCGCCACGGCGACGATGCCCGCGAGCTTGCCGTCAACGGCGATGAGCACAACTGTCTTTCCCTGCGCCTCCAGGGTGGACATCGCTTCCTCGGCGCCTGCGGTCACGATACCTTCTCTCGCCATCAAGCGCCGGTTCCCCATGAGCACCGTGTGCCCAGCGACCTGACCCTGGATGCCGTGTCCTGGGATTGCAGCGAATTGAGTGACAGCCGGGACGTCTAGGTTTCGGTGGCTCGCGGCGGCTACGATTGCCCGCGCAAGAGGGTGCTCCGATCCTGCTTCGACCGTCGCCGCGAAGCGCAGCAGCTCAGGTTCAGGCCACTCGGCGAGAACCCGCACGTCGGTCACAGCGGGCTGCCCGCGGGTGAGGGTGCCGGTCTTGTCGAAGACGATGGTCGTCAGCTTCTGGGCCCGCTCTAGTATCTCAGCGCCACGGATTAGGATGCCAGCCTCCGCCCCCTTTCCGACGCCCACCATCAGGGCAGCCGGCGTTGCGATGCCGAGAGCACAGGGGCAGGAGATGATGAGCACCGCGATGAACGCCAGCAGACCTGTTGGGAACTCGCCTGCGATCCACCAACCAGCGAAGGCCAGCGCCGCCATCGTCACCACCGCGGGGACGAAGAAGCCGGTCACCTGGTCGGCGAGGCGTTGGATCTTCGCTGTGCTGGTCTGCGCCTCCTCGACCAGCTTGATGATCTGGTCCAGTGCGGTCTCCGAGCCGACGCGCGTGGCCCGGAAGCGCAGCAGGCCCGTCTTGTTCAGTGTGCCGCCGATGACCTTGGCGCCAAGCGACTTCTCCACGGGCATGGACTCGCCGGTGAGCATGGACTCGTCCGCGGCAGAGGTCCCTTCGATGATTACACCGTCGGTGGGGATCTTCTCTCCCGGCCGTACGACGACGGTTTCATCCACCATGATGGCCTCGGCGGGAATCTCGACCTCCGCGCCGTCGCGGACCACTCGTGCGGTGGCGGGGCGCAGGTCCATGAGCTTTCTGACCGCCGCTGAGGAGCGCTTCTTGATGGCCTCCTCCATGCACTTGCCGAGGAGCACGAAGGCGATGATAACTGCCGAGACCTCGAAATAGACGTCCCGCTCCTCCACGTCCACGGGAAGCAGGCTCGGGAAGAACACGACGAAGACGCTGTAGATGTACGCGGTTGTCGTGCCCAAGGCGATGAGGAAGTCCATGTTGATGTTGCGGGTCCGGATGGCCGCCCAGGCGCCTTTGTAGAAGGACCAGCCGCCGATGAACTGCACGGGCGTGACGATGACGAACAACAGGCGGCCCCACGTGAGCCAGGGTAGGGCAGGGAGCGGCACCCATGTCACGATGGTTGCGCCAGCGGCCAAGGCGATGAACGCTGCCGCCCGCAGGGCCGCGATGGCGAAGACCCCTGTCAAAGCGATGGATACGCGCCGGCGCATCGCTTTCATCTCCTGCTCGGGAGACTCGAAGGTGCGCACACAACCTGTGCTGCAGAAGTAGTAGGTGCGCCCGCCCTGCTTGGCCGTCAGCGGGGTGGACTTCTCGACCACCATCCCACATACCGGGTCCTTCGCCTTGCCGGACCCGCTCCCAGGCGCCTGAGGAGTGACGACGGGCTTCATAGTTATCTAACTTCTCTCCGATAGGGCGTACAGTTCGAGTAGTTCCTCCAGCACCTGCTCCTGCCGCCCGTACTTGATGCCTGTCAGGACGCACGAGTGCAGGTGGCCGTCCAACAGTCGCGCTTCAAGCTTCTTGATGGCCCGCCGCACCGCGAACGTCTGTTTGAGGATGCCCACGCAGTACTTGTCCTCATCCACCATCTTCCGCACACCGACCAAGTGCCCCCCCCATGTAGTTCAGCCGCTTGAGCGCGGCCCGCTTGGCCTCTGACAGATGTGGCTTCGGCTTTGTTCCGTTTTGTTTCATCGCCATGTTCGCCTCCTGACTCAAACCCCTACCCAGAGGGTATGGGTTTGTGATGCACAATTTAGCACGCCTTTTCAACCCGGCCCAGGAGTCAGGGGAGAGAAGCTAAGCGTCCACCTCGATGCGGAGGCGCTTGTTGATGCGGCCTTTGCTCTCGTGGCCGACGACGCGGATGCGGCCGACCTCGCGGGTGTTCGCGACATGGGTGCCGCCGTCGGCCTGCATGTCCAGGCCAACGATTTCGACCACACGCACTTGCTGGATGGTGGGCGGAAGCAGGTTGATTTTGGTGCGGATGAGGTCAGGGATCTGGAACGCCTCCTCGCGAGGCAGCGTCTTGATGGCGATGGGACGAGCGGCCGCGACCTCGGCGTTGATCTTGGCCTCTACCTCCTGCGCGAAGGTGGCGGACATACTCTCCAACTCGAAGTCCATGCGGGCGGCCAGCGTCTTCATGTCGCCGCCGGTGACCTGGACGCCGAAGTCCCGCCAGATAACGCCGCAAAGGATGTGGAGCGCCGTGTGCGTGCGCATGAGCTGGTAGCGGCGGTCCCAGTCCACGACGCCGTGGACGGCCTGACCCACGGCGGGCGGCGTCCCCTCCATCTCGTGGACAAGCTGGCCCTCTACCCGAGAGAGCTTCGTGACCTTGTACTGGGCACCACCGGCGTGGAAGATACCTGTGTCCGAGGGCTGGCCGCCCCCGCCCGGGTAGAAGGCCGTGCGGTCGAGCACCACGCCGTTGGCCGCAGCCGAGGCAACCTTGGCATCGAACTCTTTCAGATAGCTGTCGGTGTAGCAGAGCACCTCGGTCATACATCCTTCTCCATAGAAACGGCCACGGGGCCGCCTTATTTGACTCTCCGCATGTCGCGCAAGATGGCGTGGGCAGCATTGTGGCCCGGCGCACCGGTGACTTCGCCGCCAGGATGCGTCCCCGCGCCACAAAGATACAAGCCTGCGACTGGCGTGCGGTAGCCTGGGCGCAGCGAGAACATCTGGCCTGGCACGATGTCCAGGTGCCGGATGTTGCCGTCGGTGAGGTAGTTGCGCCGCTCCAGGTCCAACGGCGTAAAGAGTTGCCAGTCCACGATGCACTCTTTGAAGTCGGGCGCGTACTGGCTGATGGTCTCGATGATGTTGCGCCCTGCCTGTTCGCGTAGTTCATCCCATGTGCCGCCGTGCGGATGCACCGGCGCGTAAAGGCCCCATACCGACATGACGTGCGTGCCAGGAGCAGTGAGGGACTTGTCCAGCACCGACGGGACCTGGATGTGCATCACCGGATGGGCTGGCGGGATGCCGTTGCGAGCCTCGTTCCATGCCTGCTCGAAGTAGCCGACCGACGGACAGATGCGCACCTGGGTCAGGAAGCGGAGGTCGTAACGCGCGCCGAGGTAACGGGTGAAGTCGGGCAACCGCCTGAGGGCGCAGTGGAACTTGAAGTAAGCGACGTTGCTCTTCAGCCGCCCGACTCCGTCTGCAAGACCTTCCGGCAGGTCAGCAGCATCGAGCAGCGCCAAGAAGGTACGCTTCGGGTCGGCGTTGGAGACGACGACGTCGGCGGGCAGCGTCTCCCCCGATGCGAGGACGACCCCTGTTGCTCGCCCACGTCCCACCGCGATGCGGCGAACCTCGACGCCCGTCCGAATCTCCACGCCGTGGGCGCGGGCGGCGCTGGCCATCGCCTGCGTGATGCCGCCCATTCCACCGTGGGGGATGCCCCAGTTGCGCAACTCAGTGAAGATGTCGCACATGATGTAGCCCATCGCGGCGATGCTGCCCGGCGCGCGCGGGTCGCCTGCATCCTGGGCGTCCAGGAAGGTTGCACGCACCTCTTCCGATTCGAAGTGCTCCTCCACCAGGTCGGCGATGGAGCCCGTCAACATGCGTTCGAAGGCGGGCTCGTCGGGTGTGCCTTGCACGGCGCGGGCCACCTCGGCCAGCGTCGGCGGTTCTTTCAGGAAGTAGCGATGCAGGATGCCGGCCGCGCGTCCCCAAAAGGCGTAGAAGTCGCGGACGCGCTGGCCGTCGCGACGGCTGATGCGCCCCGCCTCCTCCGCGGTGCGCTCGTGGTCCTGCCACAGCAGCATGTACCGGCCATTGGGGAACGGCTGGAACCGGTACGGGTCAACCGGATGCACCTCGAAGCCGTGCTTACGAAGCTCCAGGTCATCGATGACCTTGCTCTGGAGCATGTGGCAGATGTAGGAGCAACTCGACACCCGAAAGCCAGGGAAGAGCTCCTCGGTGACGCACGCGCCGCCCACGATGTCCCGGCGCTCCAGCACTAGGACATCGAGCCCAGCCCTCGCCAGGTAGGCGGCGGTCACCAAGCCATTGTGGCCGGCGCCGATGATGATTGCGCGCATCTTGTTTGTCATGGCAGAAAACCACGGGAAGGGTAACACGATACGGAGCCGCGAGAAAACTGTGAAGGGTCGGGAGATGTATTGCGGGAGGAGGGGAGGAGTGTATAATTGCTCTCTGTGCGAAGGACGGCGCCGTGTCGGGCGTCCGGCCCAGTGCCAAATCTCGACAGGGGGGCGGGTGATTGAATGCGCTAGGTGTACATCTCCTTCTCGAACTACAGGAATGCGACCCCGGACTGCTGGACGACCTTCACCACGTCGAGCAGGCCATGGTCTGGGCCGCTGAAAAAGCCGGCGTCACCATCGTCGGCAAATCGTTCCATAAGTTCTCCCCGCAAGGCGTCACCGGCATCCTCGCCATCGCCGAGTCCCACATATCCATCCACACCTGGCCCGAGTTCGGCTATGCCGCTGCAGACATCTTCACCTGCGGCGTCGCCCTCGACCCCAAGAATGCTGCCCGCCACATCATCGAGCAACTCCGCTGCAAGCGTCCCAAACTCACCGAGATCAAGCGCGGCATCATCTCCCAGGTCGCGGCGTCCAGCCTCGTCGCCAACAGGACCTAGCCCATGAAGCGGCCACCCGCGCCGAAGGCCGGCGAACGCTGGCATTTTGAGATCGTCTCCCCTGGGCTCGTCGCCGGTTATCTCGTCAAGCGCAAGCTCTATGACGGCAAGACCCCTTACCAGCACGTCGTTGTCCATGACACCGCCGCGCTCGGCCGTATCCTGGTGCTAGACGATAAGAGCCAGTCCTCCGAGGCCGACGAGTTCATCTTCCATGAGGCCCTCGTCCAGCCGAGCATGATCGCGCATCCCAACCCGAAGCGTGTGTTCATCGCAGGCGGCGGCGAGGGTGCGACGGCCCGTGAGGCCCTCTCTCACCGCTCCGTCGAGCGCGTGGTCATGGTGGACATAGACGAGAAGGTCGTCGAGCTGTGCCATAAGCACCTCCAGGTCTTCCACCGCGGCGCCTTCGACGACCCAAGGCTTGAACTGCGTCACGAAGACGCGCTGAAGTACCTGGAACAGACCAAGGAGCGTTTCGACGTCGTGGTGGTGGACGTGCCCGACCCGCTGGAGGCAGGCCCGGCCTGGCAGCTCTTCACCCAAGAGTTCTACCGCCTCATCAAGCGCCGCCTCAACCCCAACGGCATGATGGTCGCCCAGTCAGGCCCCACCGGGCCGGTGTACGCGAAGAACTGCTTCACGGCCATCGCCAAGACGTTGGCGAGCGTGTTCCCGGTCTTCGGCCAGTGCGAATCGTTCATCCCCGCCTTTCAGACCACCTGGGGCTTCGTCTTCGGCTCGCTCGGCCCCGACCCGCGGCGGCTCACGCCCGCGCAGGTGGACAAGCGCATCGCCGCTCGGGTCACCTACCCCTTGCGCTACTACGACGGCGTGACCCATCGCGGCATGTTCAGCCTGCCCAAATACCTCCGCGACGCCATCGCCGCCGAGAAGCGCCTTATCACGAAGAAGACACCTATCTTCATCGCCTAGGCCTCATCTTCATCGACCCTGTGCGATGCCTTCTGCATATCGTTTGCCATAGGTGGCTGAGGACTACCTTTGGAAACGGGCGGGCGCGGAGCATACTGGTGCCAGGGGACGTGCCTACGGACATGTCTCACCAGCAGCGGTAATCTGACCACTCTCGCGAGAGTGGTCAGCACAGGAGACGCCGAGTCCAGGACGAGTGAGTTCACCGCGATACTGATGATGGCGGCCGCTATGATGAGCGAGAACAGCGACTCATCAATGGCCGCTCTGTCCAAGCCAATGTTCGCCAAGATAAATGCGAATTCTCCCATCTGTGCCAGCAAAAGCCCGGAAAGCAGTGCGGTTGCCAGCGGATAGCGAAAGAGCGATACAACTCCGGTCGAGACCAGCCCTTTGGCGACGATGACAGCTGCCAGCAGGCCGAGGAGAGCCCAGGGCTGCTGGATGATTACCGCAGGATCCAACAGTATTCCTATGGAGACGAAGAAGAGAGCGGCGAAGATGTCACGCAGAGGGAGTATCCGCGCGATGGCATCCTGCCGGTAAGTGGAACCGGCCACGACCAGCCCCGCGAGGAACGCGCCGACAGCGAAAGAAAGTCCCAGTGCACTCACGACCAAGGCGCCTCCAAGGGCGAGGGCTAGAGTGGTAAGCAGAGTCAACTCGCCGGAGCCGAAGCGGCCAACCCAGTCCAAGATCCTCGACCAGAGCAACCTGCCTAAGATGTACGTGGCCGCTGCAAGCCCAAAGACTTCGGCAATCACCAGTCCAAGTGAGGCAGCTGTGGCAGAGCTTTCCCCGAAGAAAACGAGGAGCATCAATAGCAACGGTGCCGATGACACATCCTGGACGACACTCATGCCGACGGCAATACGGCCATGAAGCGATTCAGTCTCGCCCCGGCTCTCAAGTACCTTGATGATCACAGCACTGCTTGACTGGGCCAGGATAGCTCCAAGGAGGACTCCTTGCTTGAGGTCGAGACTGAGAAGAGGAATAAGAGCGAGACCAACGGAAAGAGTGAATAGGACCTGAAGCAGTCCACCCACAAGCACTACTCTGCCGACTTGACGAAAACGTTCGGGTGCCATACTGGCGCCCATCACGAAGAGGAGCAACGCCACCCCAATCTCTGTGAGGAAGCGGAAGGACTCGAGCTCAGCCTTGGGGCCCGGAGTGAACGGTCCAACGATGACGCCGGCAACAAGGTAGCCCAGGACCACCGGCTGTTTGAGCCAATGAGCCAGGACTCCTGCTCCGGCCGCCATTGCGAAAATGAGTACCAGGTCTTGTATGACGCCGGTATCGGTCTGCAAGAAGAGTGTCCTCAGCTACCAAAAGTGAGTCTACAGACAACCGTGCTTGTCCAAAACGAGCGTGAGGAAGGTGAAGGGACATCTTAACGTCACATCCGCAGAGGAAGCAATCGCCTGGAACAGCGCAAAGATTGCCTTAGGAAATAGTCATCTAAGCTTTCGCGTTGCTATAATCTCTACGTGTCGAACGCGAGTGCTGAAAACCTCCTCAAAGGCCTGAACGCGCCGCAACGCGAAGCCATCGAGCACATCCAAGGCCCGCTCCTCATCGTCGCCGGTCCGGGCAGCGGTAAGACGCGAGTCATCACCCACCGCATCGCCTACCTCGTCCGCATCTGCGGCGTCAGCCCGCACCGCATCGCCGCCGTCACCTTCACGAACAAGGCCGCGCGCGAGATGAAGGAGCGCCTGGAGCGGCTTCTCGGTCCTGCATCCCGCGAACTGACCGCGTCCACCTTCCACACCTTCTGCGCCGCCGTGCTGCGCCGCGAGGGTGAGGCCATCAAACTCTCCCGTGACTTCACCATCTATGACGATGACGACCAGGTCTCCATCATCAAGCGAGCGATGAAAGAGACCGGCGTAGACCCAAAGCAGTTCGCGCCCCGCGCCATCCTCTCGGCCATCTCCGGCGCCAAGAGCCAACTGCTCGACGCCGAGGGGTTCCGGCTGAACCGGCGCAACTACTTCGACGAGATTGTGGCGAAGGTCTTCGAGCGGTACGGCAAGCTCCTGGCGGCCGCCTCGGCGCTTGACTTCGACGACCTCTTGTTGAAGACCTACTACCTGTTCGACAAGGCGCCGGACGCCGCGGCCAAGTACCAGAAGCGGTTCTTGCACCTGATGATAGACGAGTTCCAGGACACTAATATCGTCCAGTACGCCATCGCCCGCCAACTCGCACAGGTCCACCGCAACCTCTGCGTCGTCGGCGACCCCGACCAATCCATCTACTCGTGGCGCAACGCCGACATCCGCAACATCCTCAGCTTCCAGCACGACTACCCCGATGCCAAGATCATCGCCCTGGAGGAGAACTACCGCTCCACTAAGACCATCCTGGAGGCGGCCAGCGGCCTCATCGCTCAGAACGAGCAGCGCGTCGAGAAGGCGCTGTGGACCAGCAACGCCAAGGGCGTGCCCATCGTCGTGGCCGAGGCGTATGACGAACAGGAGGAGGCGCAGACGGTGCTGCGCGAGGTGCAGGCGCTGGCGCGTGAGGATCATAAGCTCGGCGACATCGCCGTCATGTACCGTGTCAATGCTCAGTCGCGCGCGCTGGAGGAGGCGTGCCTACGCTACGGCGTGCCGTACCAACTGGTCGGCAGCCTCCGCTTCTACCAGCGCCAGGAGATAAAGGACCTCATCGCCTACATGCGCCTCGTCGCCAACCCGGACGACGACGCCAGCCTGGCCCGCGTCGTCAACGTCCCGCCGCGCGGTATCGGCGACCGCACCTTGGATGAATTGACCCGCCTATCCCGCGAGCTGGGCACGTCCATGTTCCAGGCCGTCGGCGCGTTGCAGGCGCCCGACGGCCAGCCCGGCGTCCAACTCGCGCCCCGCGCCGTGCAGGCCCTCACCAACTTCCGTGACCTCATCATCAAGCTCCAGGAGCAGGCCGACTCAAAGAACCTCGTCGAGTTGGTTGACCTCGTCCTGGAGCGCACGGGGTACAAGGCCCATGTCCTCGACGAGGCCGAACAGGGCGAGGAGCGCTGGGAGAACGTCCAGGAGCTCCGCAGCACCGCGAAAGACTACGTGGAGATGCCCTCCAACGAGGGCCTGACCGCCTTCCTGGAGCGGCTAGCCCTCGTCAGCGACACCGACAACCTCCAGGACCGCAGTGACGCCATCACCCTCATCACGTTGCATCAGGCCAAGGGGCTGGAGTTCTCCGCGGTGTTCATCGTCGGCATGGAGGAGGGCATCCTGCCCCACTCGCGCTCCATGGAGAGTCAGGAGGAGATGGAGGAGGAGCGCCGCCTCTGCTACGTGGGCGTCACACGGGCGAAGGAACGGCTGTATCTGCTGCGCGCCTTCCGCCGGGGGTTTCGTGGCGGCTCCGAGCCGAACCTGCCGTCGCGGTTCCTCGCCGACATCCCAAAGGAGGCGATCGTCTCCTCGCGCGCGGGCGTACTGCGGTCGGCGGCCTTGTCCGCTGGGGCTGCCACCGCTTCTACGGGCCGCGTCCGCCCGCCGGGGTTCGTGCCGACCCGGCTCGCGTCGCGGGACGCTGACTCGACGGACGCACCGCATGGTGAAACGGACCGTGCGTCTCAAGCAGATAGCAGCACCAAGGCCAAGCCGGTTGCCGCCTTCACCGTCGGCGACAAGGTGCGCCACGCCAAGTTCGGCGAAGGGGTCGTCATGGCCAGTAAGCCTACGGGGGCCGACGTCGAGGTCACCGTCGTCTTCAAGGACGGCAACGGGGTCAAGCGGTTGCTCCTCAGCTTCGCCCGTCTGGAAAAGGTCGGCTAGGCGTGGCAGCGAAAGTGCCGCAGGCCGCCCGCGACGCTGTCATCGGTGTCTGGTCCGAGCCGATGACCTACGATGTCGAGCGGGGCGCCGTCTTGCGCTTCGTCCGCACCCTCAACGACGAAGGGCCAAGGTGGTACGCTGACAATGAGCCAGGCGCACAGTCGTCCGACGGCCTGGCGGTTCCACCCACGTTCCTGGTCTCGCTGTTCGCCGGGCCGCACAAGGCCGACTGGAAGAATCCGTATGAAGGCCTTCTGGACGCGGGCACTGAGTGGCAGTTCTTCGAGAAGGTGCGCGTCGGAGACCGCATCACCGTCGCCGCTCGCATCACCGACATGACGGACAAGCAGGGCAGGGTAGGGGACATGCTCATGGTCACCACCGAGTTCCGCTACACCAACCAGCACGGGAAACTCGTGGCGACCCAACGCAACACCGTGGCGTGGTATGAGCCAGAGGCACGGAAAGCATGACTACCCAAGCTCACTATGACGGCATCACCGAAGGGACCGACCTGCCCGTGCTGGTCAAGCACCCGACGCGGCGGCAGCTCGTGATGTACGCGGGCGCGTCGGGCGACTTCAACGTCTTCCACTACGACCAACAGGCTGCCCGTGGCGTGGGCCTGCCTGACGTCATCCTTCACGGTGCCCTTAAGACTGCCTTCCTCTCCCAGATGCTCGCCGGCTGGGTCGGCGAGGGCGGCATGCTGCGCAGCCTCACCGTGCGCTACCGCGACCTCGACCTGCCCGACACGCCCCTCTTCTGTAAGGGGCGCGTCACCCGCAAATACGTCGAGGATGGCCACCATCTCGTCGCCTGCGACGTCTGGACCGAGAACGCCCAGGGTGCCAAGACCATCACGGGCCAGGCCGTCGTCGAGCTGCCGAGCCGCCTGGCCCATTCGCCCTGAATGGGGTAGGGGGATACGTCCAACCTGCTACACTTTAGAACTGTGAACCCGGTGACCTTGATGTGGGAGGGACCCGATGGGCGAAGCCCGGCACCTCGATTTTGAGCGCCTCTACGCCAAGACGGCGCCGCCGCCGCGCGACCGCACGGTCGTCAAGCGCGGCAAATACGACTTCGCCATCGCCTATCCCGACCCCCACTCACTCCCGCTCGACGACCTGGTCGAAAGCCTTCGTGAGGCTCTGGACGAGGAGGGGGCGAACCTCGCGGTCTATCCCCACCTTCAGGGCTACCCGCCGCTGCGCCAGTACGTGGCCGAGAAGCTGGCCCGCGAACGCGCCATCAACGTCTCGCCCGACGACATCATCCTCGGCGACGGCTCCAGCCAACCCATCTACATGGCCCTGGAGGCCCTGCTGGACGTCGGCGATGTCGTCCTCACCGAGGACTACTTCTACCAGGGCACCCTCGTCACCATGCGCCGCTTCCGCGCCGACGTCCGTGGCATCCCCTGCGACGCTGACGGCATGCTGCCCGACGCTCTCGACTCCGCCATCGTCCGCGCCCAGCAGCAGGGCAAGCGCCCCAAGCTCATCTACACCATCCCGACCTATCACAACCCCCAGGGATGGACCATGCCCTTTGAGCGCCGCAAGGCCATCGTTCGCGTCGCCCAAAAGCACGGCGTGCCCATCCTGGAGGACGACTGCTACGTTGACCTCCGCTACGACGGCGACGTCCCGCCCTCGCTCTGGTCACTCGACGGCGCAGGCCACGTCATGTACGTCTCGTCCTTCTCCAAGACCATCGCCCCCGGCATGAGGATCGGCTACATCGCTGCGCCAACCGCCGTAGTGGACCGCCTCCGCGCCGTCAAGAGCGGCAGCGGCGTCAACCAGTTCACCGCTCTCGCTGTTCACCGCTATGCCCTCAAACACCTTGACAAGCACATCCCCGAGATCAACGACGTCCAACGTGCCCGCCGCGACGCCATGCTAGCCGCCCTCGGCGAGAACTTCGGCTCCCAGGCCACCTGGAGCCGTCCCATGGGTGGCCTCTTCATCTGGCTCAAGATGGCGGAGGGCACCGACCTAGTGAAGCTGCGCGACATTGCCCTCAAAGACGAGGTCGGCTACATCCCCGGCCCGATGTTCGCTCCCGATGGCGTCACCGGCAAGAACTACGCCCGCCTCTGCTTCGGCTACAACACCCCCGAGGAGATCCACGAGGGCATCGCCCGCCTCGCCGACGTCTTCGCCCGCGAGGGCGCGCTGCAGGGCTAGGAGCACTGGCCCGCCCGCTGGCGCATCGCCTCGTACATTACCAGCGCCCCCGCGACGGAGGCGTTCAGGGACGCGATCTCTCCCCGCATCGGGATGCGCACCACCACGTCGCACAGCTCCCGCGTGAGCCGCGACAGCCCCTTGCCCTCGCCGCCGATGACCAGCGCCGTCGGCAGGCGGTAGTCCGCCGTGTTGTAGTCGCGGTCGGCGTCCGCGTCCAGCCCCACCGTCCAGACGCCGTGCTCGCCCAGGTCCCGCATCGCCTGGTGGATATTGGCCACCCGCGCCACCGGCACGTACTCCAGGGCGCCAGCCGACGCCCGCTCGACCGCCGGGGTCAGCCCGGCCGCGCGCCGCGACGGCACCACCACGCCGTGCACCCCCGCCGTGTTCGCCGTCCGGATGATGGCGCCAAGGTTGTGCGGGTCCTCGATGCCGTCCAAGAGCACGTACAGCGGTGGCTCATTCAGCGAGCGCGACCGCTCCAGAAGGTCGTCGAGCGTGGAGTAAGCCTTGGCGGCTGCGAGGGCCAGCACGCCCTGCGCATGGCCGGTGGCGCCGATGCGCTCGAGCGCCCGCGCGTCAACCGTCTCCACGGGGATGCGGCCTTGGCGCGCCAGGCGCAAGATCTCGGCGATGATGCCGTGCCTACCGGCGTCCCTGGCTATCAGGATCCTGTTGATGGCGCGGCCCGATTTCAACGCCTCTAGGACAGGGTGGCGCCCCTCGATGTACTGGCCGGGGCCACTCGTCATCCCGCCGCCCGTTTCTGCCTCGCCGTTGTCTTCGCACGCGAGCGTGTAGCGAGGCTCTTCCGTGCAAGACCCTTGCCTGGGAGTTTGCAGTAGTACGTCACACGCTCAGAGAGTACCCCCCTGTCCGACGCTGTGATGAGGCCGGTGCCGGTCAGTCCGCTTCCTGGGATCGTCCACCAGCAGTAGGCATTTCTCCACTCCTTATCGCCGATGACGTCCACGTTCTCCACAAATGGAGGCTTTCCGCCCGGTACCCTTTTCCTGAGCTTCACCAAGAAGTCCTTCAGCCCCTCGCGCGTCACGGGGCCGCCGTCGGGGTCATCCAGGACAAAGTCCGGCGCGCATGTCTTCTCCAACGCCTTGAAGTCACCATTGCCCCACGCCTTCAGGTACTCTTGCACGAGCTTCTTGTACTTCATTCCCTGCCTCCGCATGACTCGACTAGCAAGCAGAGATTATAGGTCAGCTCTTGGGCCACTGGTAGAACGTCGCTCTGCGGAAGAAGCTTTTCCCCTAACCCTTCGAGAAGGCTCGCGAGACGCCGGTGGGGGAGGACCGATGGGCCTCCCCCACCGGCGTGCCATGTGTCTTACTGGAGAGGTGTGTGGAGGGCCTGTTTCTACAGAAAGAGGCCCTCCACAGTCGCCTAGTTACGGGCAAACTTGGAAAGGAGTTCCTTCGTGAGGCGGGCGTGCAGTTCGGGGGTCTGGGCTTCCAGGATGGCCTGCTCCGCGCCCAGTCGCAGCGCCGTGGACGGCAATTCCAGCAGCGCCTGCTTGTGAGGCATCTCGACCTGGAGGAGCTTCGGCAGGTAGTAGGAGAGGAACGTATCATCCACAGGCAGCTTCAGCTTGGTGATCCATCCACCTCCCAGGCCCAACGTGAGCTGCACGTAACGCGCCGCGCCGCGCCGTATCACCTCGGTGTCTGGGCTGGGTAGGTCTGGCTGACCGGCGACGGTCGCCTCTTCCAGCAACTCCACTTCGGCCGTCATGTATGGCCGCGTCTGTACGATTTCGACGATGCGGAACCGCTGCTGCCCCACCGCCGAGACGAAAATCTTCCCCTCGCCAGCGTCGCTCACCTGTGTGATCCGTGCGACGGTGCCCACGGAGTACGGCTCAGACGGCTCGCCGACCTCCGACCCCGACCTGATAAGCACGACCCCGAACGACGAGTCTCCTTGAAGGCAGTCGCGCAGCATCAGTTTGTACCGCTCCTCGAAGATTTGCAGCGGGAGCGCGGCATTCGGGAAGAGCACCGTGTTCAGCGGGAAGAGTGGGAGTCGTCGTGTCGTGCCGGCCATCAGTGAAGGCCTCGCCATCCTTCGCAGCGAGTATAGCCCCCCGGGCCGGAGGCTCACAAGGGCGGTGCCAGGGTGCGTGGCCAGGCCTTGCTTCCCATGCGCATGGCCTCCGCGCCTTGACTGTGCTGCAACCACCAGGTAGCATGGATGCTTTGTGGGGCCCTGTATGCGCCTATCGCAACAAGGCCTAGCCTGCCCTGACCTGAACCGGAGGAGCGCAGTTGTCCTACGTCAAGTGCCTGACCTGCCGTGAGTGCGGCAACGAGTATCCCGTTGAGCCTCACCACGTCTGCGAGTTCTGCTTCGGCCCGCTTGAGGTCTCCTACGACTACGACGCCATCGCCCGCGACATCAGCCGCGACACCATCGCGAAAGGCCCCCTCTCGATGTGGCGCTACTGGCAGCTCCTGCCCGCCGACCTTAACAAAGGCGGCGTGGACATGGGCACTGGCTACACCCCGTTGGTCAGGGCAAAGAACCTCGGCCGCCTCCTTGGCCTGAACAACCTCTATGTCAAGAACGATAGCGTCAACCCGTCCTTCTCCTTCAAGGACCGTGTCGTTTCCGTCGCCACCAATAAGGCTCTGGAGTTCGAGTTCGAGGTCCTCGCCTGCGCCTCGACTGGCAACTTGGCCGGCGCGGTCGCCGCCCACGGCGCGAAGGCCGGCATGAAGACGATGGTCTTCTTCCCAGCTGACCTGGAGAAGGGCAAGATTATCGGAGCGGCTATCTACGGCGCCACCCTCGTTGCTGTGGACGGCACCTACGACCAGGTCAACCGTCTGTGCAGCGAGCTGGCCGATAACCACCGTTGGGCGTTCGTCAACATCAACATGCGCCCCTACTACGCCGAGGGCAGTAAGACCCTCGGCTACGAGGTCGCCGAGCAGCTCGGTTGGCGCGCCCCTGACCGGTGCATCGTCCCGGCTGCCTCCGGCTCCCTCTACACGAAGATATGGAAGGGCTTCAAGGAGATGGGGGACGTAGGCCTCATCGAGAAGCCCAACACCAAGATGCACCTGGCCCAGGCCGCCGGCTGCTCCCCCATCGTCGAGGCCTACGGCCAGGGCAGCCTCCATGTCCGCCCTGTCAAGCCCAACACTATCGCCAAGTCCCTTGCCATCGGCAACCCTGCCGACGGTTTCTACGCCCTCAAGACCGCCAGCGCGACCAAAGGCTCCTGTCTGGCCGTACCCGAGCCGGAGGTGGTCGAGGGTATCAGACTTCTGGCCGAGACCGAGGGCATCTTCACCGAGACCGCTGGAGGCGTCGTCATCTCCGCGCTCCGCATCCTCGCCAAGCAGGGTATAATCCACCCGGACGAGGTCACCGTGGCTTACGTCACTGGCAACGGCTTGAAGACGCTGGAGGCTGTGGAAAGTGTCGTCAACCCCATCCACACTACACCTGACTACGCGACATTCCAGAAAGCCCTGGCCGCACGGTAAAACTCCATATCGCCTTTCCAGGCCGAGCCGTAAACGCTGAGCAGACCGATATCGAGGGGATAGGTGCCATGGCCAAGATAACTAAGCGAGTCAAGTTTACATTTCCCCAGGACATGATCAAGCAGCCGGTGACTTACCAGTTGGGCCAGAAGTTCAAAGTCATCACGAACATCCGCCGGGCTAACGTCCGCGATGACATGGGCTGGGTGGTACTGGAGTTGGAAGGTGACGAGGCAGAGATAGAGCGTGGGTTGAATTGGGTTACCACGACGGGGGTGCGGGTGGACTCGGTCGTCGGCGACGTCGTGGAAGGCTAGACCGTCCCTAGTCCAAGGTATCGGAGACACATCGGAGGTTATTCAGGTAATGGGCAACATCACTGTGCGGATTCCGACACCCCTGCGCCGCCTCACCAGCGGCCAGGATAGGGTGGGGGTGGACGGCGGAAACCTTGGCGAGGTCATCGTAGCGCTGAATGCCAGCTACCCTGGCATCCAAGCCCGGCTGTGCGACGACAGCGGCGCTCTGCGGAACTTCGTGAATATCTACCTGAACGGCGAAGACGTGCGGTTCCTCCAAGGCTTGAAGACAGCAACCAAGGCTGGCGACGAAATCAGCATCGTGCCCGCCGTCGCGGGCGGCTAGCCCCAAGTCATTTCTCCGCGAACAAGGAGGGGCGGGCCCGATGGCCCGCCCCTCTGTTTTTCCGGAGTGCCGGCTCCGTGGCCTGCTAGCCCTCTTCCGCGCGACGCGACCGTGCTGTCAACCACTTCTCACGCTGCGCTTCGCGCGCGTCCTCGTCGGGGGGGATGAAGCCGGAGAGGAACTTCACGCGGAACTCTCCAAAGGTGCCTGACACGATGGCCCCACGCATCTGCTCCATGAGGCGGAGGATGAAGCGCAGGTTGTGAATCGAGGCAAGGCGGTAGGCCAGCAGCTCCTTGGACCTGAACAGGTGATGGAGGTAGGCTGCTGAGAAGTTCTGGCAGGTATAGCAGTCGCAGCCTTCCTCCACTGGCTTGTCCATGGTGCGGAAGGGTGCGGCGTCTATGTTCAGGCGGCCCTGAGGCACGTACAGAGCGCCGTTTCGAGCCGTGCGGGTCGGCAGCACGCAGTCGAACATGTCTATCCCGCGTGCGACGCACTCCACGAGGTCTTCTGGTGAACCGACGCCCATCAGGTAGCGGGGCGATTCCCGGGGCAGCATGCCGGTGGTCAAGCCCGTGAGGCGGTACATATCTTCCTTGGACTCGCCGACGCTCAAGCCGCCGATGGCGTAGCCTGGGAAGCCGAGGCCGGTCAAGAAGCTGACCGAGCGCTGCCTCAAGTCAGGGTACAAGCCTCCCTGCACAATGCCGAAGAGAAGTTGGTTTGCGCGGGAGTGCGCCTTGCGCGACCGCTCGGCCCACCGGCCCGTGCGCTCCACGCCCGCCTCCACGGCCTCCCACTTGGCAGGCAGGGCGACGCAGACATCCAACGGCATGGCGATGTCGGAGCTGAGTCGCTCCTGGTGACGCACCACCGCCTCAGGCGTGAAGGTATGGAGGCTGCCGTCGAGGTGGGACTTGAACGTGATGCCCTCCTCGGTCATCTCACGCAGCGGCTCGAGGCTGAATCCCTGGAAGCCCCCACTGTCGGTGAGGATCGGCCCGCTCCAGCCCATGAAACGGTGCAACCCACCGAAGCGTTCCACCAGCTCCACGCCAGGACGGAGGTACAGGTGGTAGGTGTTGCTCAGGATGATATCTGCACCGATAGCCTTGAGGTCGGCGGGGTCGAGCGCCTTGACGGAGCCTTGCGTGGCGACCGGCATGAATGCAGGGGTGTGGACGTCGCCGTGACTGGTCTTGAGGACGCCTGCCCTCGCACCGCCGTCGGTGGCCAGGAGCGTGAAGACATCCCTGTTCAATGTCTCAGGACTCCGAGGAGACTTGGGCGACGGCCCTCCGAACGGCCTCCGGCGGCACATCGGAACGGACGGCGGCATGACCGATTCGGTCGAGCAGCACCCAGTTGACGCGTTTTCCCACAGTCTTCTTGTCCATCCGGGTGGCAGCGAGGATGGCGTCGGTGTCCACGCCGCGCAGCAAAACTGGCAGATCGTAAGCTTCCAACACTGCCCTCTGCCGTGCTACGTCTTTGGGAGAAAGCATCCCCAGCTCGCGACTGATATGAGCGGCGGCCATCATGCCGATGGCGACCGCCTCGCCGTGGAGGTACTGCGTGTAGCCGGTCACGGCCTCGATGGCGTGGCCGACCGTGTGGCCGTAGTTCAGCAGGGTCCGGATGCCCAGAGTCTCGCGCTCGTCCTGCGAGACGACTCGCGCCTTAATGGCGACGCTCCTGCGGACCACGTCCGCTGTTGTCTCGCGTTCGAGTGCGCGGACAGCCTTGCCATGCTGCTCGAAGGTGTGAAGCAACGGCTCGTCCATTATGAGCGCATGCTTGATGGCCTCGGCCCAGCCAGCGGCCAGCTCGCGCTTCGGCAACGTCTCGAGTGTGGCCACATCCGCCAGGACGAACTTCGGCTGGTGGAAGGCACCGACGAGGTTTTTACCCTGAGGGTGGTCAACGCCGGCCTTGCCGCCGATAGAAGCATCCATCATGGCAAGGAGCGTCGTCGGCACCTGAGCGAAGGGCATCCCGCGCAGGTACGTGGCCGCCGCGAATCCGGCCACGTCGCCCACCACGCCGCCCCCAACGGCGACGACGAGGTGGCCGCGTTCGGCACGCCGCGACGCCAGCCAGTCGTACATCATGCGCACCGTCGCGAGCGTCTTGTGCGCCTCACCCGACGGCGCGACGAAAAGATGCGACGGCACGCCCGCCGCCTCCATCGAGACCTGAGCGCGCCGCGCATGGCGGTACGCGCCCTCGTCGGTGATGAAGTAAGCCGCGCGCGGCGAGATGACCTGCTTGGACTTGTCCCCGAACTTGGCAATCAGATCCCAGCCGACCCAGACGGGGTAGTCGCCCGAGGCCGTTCGCACGGTCGCGGCCACATCAGCGTCGGGGAGCGACAGGTCGTCGGTGCCGAGTCCCGCGAGGAGCCGCCAGGCACGGACGACCTCTTCGGCGGCCGCCTGAGGCGAGAGCCGGTCGGTGTGAACTGTCCAGTGGGCGCGGGAGTAGTGGCGCTGCCGCTTCGCCTTCAGCGCGCGGATGCGCTCGGCGGGGTCGGTACCCTGCAGTAGGGGCCGCACCTCGGCCGTCTCAGCGCTGGCGTTCTGCTCGGACAAACGCTCAAAGATGGTCTCGGGAGTGGCCTCGAGGCACACGACGAGACCGCTGCGCGCCATGAGGTCGCGGTTGCGTATCCGTGTAACGATGCCGCCGCCGGTGGAGACGACCTGGCGCTCGCGGCCGCACACGTCGGCCAGGCAGCGGCTTTCGAGCTGGCGGAATTGGGCCTCGCCGTCCTTGGAGAAAACATCGGCGATGGTCCGCCCCGTGGCACGCGCGATCTCTTCGTCCGTGTCCACATAGACCCATCCCATGCGGCGGGCCACCCCGCGACCCACGGTGGTCTTGCCAGTGCCCGAGAAGCCCGTCAGGAAGATGTTCGCCTTCATCTCGTCACCGGCGCGCGGATATGGCGGCCAGGGCTGCTTCGCCCGCCTTGAACATCACCTCGATAGGTGCGGGCTTGCCCGTCCACAGCTCAAACCCCTCCGCACCCTGGTAAATAAGCATCGGCAGGCCGCCCAGCGTCCGAGTGCCCATCGCCTTGGCTGCTTGGAGCAGCGGCGTCATGGGCGGGTTATAGACCATGTCGAAGACTAGGGAGTTCGGAGTGATGAGCTCGGCGGCTAGGGGCGACTCGCCCTCGGCCCCGCCGCCCCTCATGCCCATAGAGGTGGCGTTGACGATGAGGTCGGCGTTCCGGGCGTGCATGGCCAGGGAGCCGCGGTCCGTGAGAACGGCAGTGACGAAGGTCCCGTTGTGGCTAAGGTCGTCGGCGAGGTTCATCGCCCGGACGGCGTTGCGGTTGGCGATGATGACGGAGCGGGCGTTCTCGCGGACGAAGCTGAAGGCTGCAGCCCGCGCAGCACCGCCCGCGCCCAGAAGCAGGACACGTTTGTCCTTGGGCACGAACCCCGCCTTCTCCTTGAGGGCGCGCAACAGCCCAATCGCGTCGGTGTTGTGCCCCTTGAGGCGGCCCTTCTGGTTGATGATGGTGTTGACGGCGCCGATGGAGCGGGCGAGCGGGTCGGACTCGTCCACGAGCCGCAGCACGGTCTCCTTGTGGGGGATCGTGACTCCCGCGCCGAGACAGTCCTCCCGGCGGAGCCGAGCGAGAGCATCGCCCAGGCGTTGCGGCGGCGTCGACCACGCCTCGAACGTGACAGGCAACCCATGGTGGTCGAGAGCGGCCTGCTGGAACGCCGGCGAGATGGAATGGGATAGTGGATGGCCGAGAAGCCCGATGTAGCGCGTCACAAGGCTAAGTATAGCAGGCGAGCTAGAGAGGCCCGATCCGCACCGCGACTAAGAACGCGTCCAGCACCGCTATCAGCTGCCCTGGGTCCTCGACCTGCACGCCAAAGACCCAGGAACTCTCCGGATGGCCCCACTGAACGATATACATCAGCTGGCTCGCCCCGGAGGCCGCGTCTGTCGCCGTCGTGTTGTACTCGACCCAGGCCAGGCCTTCCTCGGTCCCTGTGCCCATGACTGTCCAGTCGGCGCAGGTCGCGAAGATAGCGATGATGTCGGAAGCGATCGAGCCGGCCGGGAAGAAGTCACCGTTCGCGACGTCCATCGCGATGATTTGGGCGTCGGGCAGAGATGAGCCAGACTGTCGGTAGTAGGCCGCGTAGCGAGTGGGATCGCGCTCCTCAGACGTTGCATCGCGCGGCAGCCCCTCGAAGGCGGCGCGGACGCCGTCCTGGTCGCCGGGCAGCGGCACCCCGCGTAGCCTCGTCTCGATCGGCGCTGACTGGACGCCACCAGGGTCGGCGACGCAACCGCTGTGGACTCACCACAGCTGGCGAGGACGAACAGGAGAATACCGAGGGTGGGAAGAGGGCGCAAGGCAGCTTTGTTAAACATGGTCGGTAGAGTCTATCAAAATCGGCTGTATCAGGCAGTAGTGCTAGGAACCACCTACCGGCGCCGTTTGTCCAGGTAGCCCTGCAGGATCACCGCGGCGGCGGCTGCGTCCACGCGGCCCTTGTCGCGGCTGGGCTTGGCGCCCGCGTCGCGAAGCCTGCGCTCGGCTTCGAAGGTGGAGAACCGCTCGTCGTGGGTGTGCACGGGCACCGGCGCCTGCTGGGACAGCGCCTTGGCGAAGGCGAGGCACGTCTGAGCCTGGGGGCCTTTGCGCCCCAAGAGGGAGATGGGGACGCCGACGACGATGTCGCCGATCTCGTTCTCCGACGCCAGGCGCAGGATGGCGTCTATGTCTGCGGACAGCGTCCTACGCACGATTGCTGTCAACGGCGAGGCCATCAGCAGAAGGGGGTCGCTGAGGGCGACGCCGATGCGGCGGTCGCCGACGTCCAGGGCCATGATGCGCATGGTGTCTAGGTTTTGGAAGCCTTGGGCTTGACGAGGTCGGGAACGCGGGCTAGGGCCTCGTCGAGCTTTTCAGGGAGCTTGCCGCCCGCCTGGGCCACGTCGGGCCTGCCGCCGCCGCCGCCCTCCATGGCCTTGGCCGCGCCGCGGGCGATGTCGGCGGCGTTGACCCCGCGCTGCACCAGGTCCGGTGTGACCATGGCGATGAGCAGCGGCCTATCCTCGATGACCGAGCCGAGCACGACCACGCCGCTGCCCAGCTTGTCGCGGAGCCAGTCTCCGATCTCCCTCAGCCCATCGGCATCGGCGTTCGCTACCCTGGCGGCCAGCACCGTGACCCCGTCCACCTGTCGCTTGGCCGTTAGCAGTCCCTCGGCGGACTGGAGCGCCGCCTTGCGGCTCACGGCCTCGGCCTGGCGCTTCATCGCCTCGCCTTCCTCCATCAGCCGCTTGATGCGCTCCTCCATCTCGGCGGGCGTCGTCTGGAGCGATTGGGCGAGGCGGTCCTCGCGGCCGAACCGCTCCCAGACCAGCTTCTCGGCTGCGCGGCCGCTGACGGCCTCGATGCGGCGGACGCCCGCGCCGATGCCGGCCTCGCCAAGGATGTAAAGGGCGCCCAGCTCGCCGGTGTGGCGGACGTGGGTGCCGCCGCACACCTCGAAGCTGAAGGTCTCGCCGTTGGCGATCTCGACGAGCCGCACCCGCTCCTCGTACTTGTCGCCGAAGAAGGCGAGGGCGCCGCGCCGGATGGCCGAGGTGTAGGTGTCCTCGCCGTGCAGGACGCGGGCATTCTGCCGTATCTTCTCGTTGACCAGGTGCTGCACCGTCCAAAGCTCGTCGCGCGTGACGGGCTGGACGTGGGTGAAGTCGAAGCGGAGCCTGTCCGGGGCGACCAGCGAGCCGGCCTGCCGGACGTGGGTGCCCAGCACCTGGCGCAGCGCCGCGTGCAGCAGGTGCGTAGCTGTGTGGTTGCGGGCGGTGTCCTCGCGCCGGACGGGATTGACGACCGCCTCGACGGCGTCGCCGAGCGCTAGCTTGCCCTTGGCCACCTTGCCGAAGTGGACGATGAGGCCGTGCATGACCGTCTGCGTGTCGTGGACATCCACCCGGCAGGCATCGCTGATGACCTGGCCGCCGTCGCCGACCTGGCCGCCGCCCTCGGGGTAGAGGGGCGTCTCGCGCAGCACCACCTCGATCTCCTGGCCCTCCGCGACCTCGTTGACCACCTGGTTCTCAGCCAGAAGGCCGACCACCACCGACTTCGCCACAAGCTGGGTGTAGCCGAGGAACTGGACGCCTCCGGCCCCGAGGCTTTCATACACTTTGATCTTGGACAGGTCGCCGCCGAACTTGGCCGAGGCACGGGCCCGCTCACGCTGCGCCTCCATCTCGCGCTTGAAGCCGTCCAAATCAACCTCGAGGCCCTTCTCGCGCGCTATCTCCTGCGTCATCTCCACCGGGAAGCCGTAGGTGTCCCAGAGCTTGAAGACGAGGTCGCCGCCGAGCCTGCCGCCCGACTGGAGCGCGTCGGTAAGCACAGCATAGCCGTTCTGGAAGACCTGTTGGAAGCGTTCTTCCTCTAGGCCCAGGACCGTCTTAACGAAGTTCTCTTGCTGGCGCAGTTCGGGATAGGACTCGCCCATGTCGCGGATGACCACAGCGGCGACGCTGCCGAGGAAGGCCTGGTCGAGGCCCAACTTACGGCCGTGGCGGATGGCCCGGCGGACGACGCGGCGCAGCACGTAGCCGCGGCCCTCGTTGCCCGGAACGACCCCGTCGGCGATGAGGAAGGAGGCGCTGCGGCCGTGCTCGACGACGACCCGCATGGCGTAGGAGGTTTCGGGGTCGGCGCTGTACTTCTTGCCGGAGATGCGGGCGACCTCATTGAGGAGGGGCGTGAACAGGTCGGTCTCGTAGATGGTCTTGACGCCCTGCAGGACGACGGCCAGACGCTCCAAGCCCATGCCGGTGTCCACGCTGGGCGCGGGCAGGGGCGTGCGCTTCCCGTCGAGGTGGTGGTAGAACTGCATGAAGACGAGGTTCCATAGCTCGACGAAGCGGTTGCAGGGGCCGCCGTTGGGCATCGCGTTGTCGCAGTTGGGGCCGCAGTTCGGCTTCTGGCAGCCCTTGTCCGCGCCGAAGTCGTAGTGCAGCTCGCTGCACGGGCCGCAGGGCCCTTCTAGCCCTGCCGGGCCCCACCAGTTGTGCTTGTCGCCGAACTTGTAGATGCGCTTCGCGGGGATACCCGCCTTCCGCCAGAGCGCGCCCGCGTCGTCGTCTGACGTGTGGATGGTGATGGCGAAGCGCTCCTTGGGCAAGCCCATGACGGTGGCGAGGCACTCGAGAGCGTACTTGATGGCGCCCTCCTTGAAGTAGTCGCCGATGCTGAAGTTGCCCAACATCTCGAACAGTGTGAGGTGCGTGGCGTCGCCCACCTCGTCGATGTCCACCGTGCGGAAGGACTTCTGGGACGAGGTGAGGCGCCGGTTGGGCGGTGCGGCGTGGCCCGCGAAGTAGGGCTTGAACTGGACCATGCCGGCGGTGGTGAGCAACAGCGTCGGGTCGCCGACAGGAATGAGGGAGGAGCTGGCCACGCGGAGGTGAGCCTGGCTCTCGAAGTACTTGAGGAAGGCTTCGCGTATCTGGTGTCCGGTCATCATACGAAAGATTGTATCTGCGAAGGCACGGGATGACAAACGGGCGGGCAGGGTGATGGGATCCGCTATAATTGCGCCATGCTGAGGCTTGGGACAGGACGCGGCCCCTTCGGCCCGCTGGGACGGCGGGTGATGGTGTCGTGGTTCATCGTGGCGGGCAGCTTGCTCCTGGCCCTGGGCGTGTACGCTGGGTTCCTGGGCGGCGGCTGGATCGAGGCCATCGCCCGGTGGACGGCGCGGTGGAGCAGCGCGACGCTGAACGTGCTGGGCGCGTCCACGACGGTCAGGGGTACCATCCTTGCATCGGACGACTTTGCTGTCAGCGTGGTGGCCGAGTGCACCGCCATCGGGCCGCTGGTGCTGTACGCGGGCGCGGTGGCGGCGTACCCGTCGCCGTGGCGAGCCAAGGGCCTCGGCGTGCTCATGGGCCTGGTGGTGCTGACGGCGGTGAACGTCCTGCGCATCGCCAGCCTGTTCTGGGTCGGCCAGGCTTACCCGCAGTACCTCGGCATCGCGCACCTCTTGGTGTGGCAGACGGCGATGATCCTCTTGGCCATCGTGCTTTGGCTGGTGTGGGTAGAACGGGTGGCGCATGCTCGGGCACGCTAGGTTGCTGACGTTCTGCTTCCGGGCGCTGGTACTCTTGTTGCTCATCGCCATGGTGTGGATCGGGCTGGCGGAGCCGTACAACGAGGCGCTTGTGGCGGTGGCGCGCCCGGCCGCACCGGACGGCGTGGCGATGCGCGCGATAGGCACGTACATCTTGCTCGAGCACGAGCTGTTCGCCCAGCCGGTGTCGGTGCGCGGGCTGACGCTGCACTACGGGTTGGTGCTGATGGTCGTGCTGGTGCTGGCGGCGGTGGACGTGCGGCCCCTGTCGCGCGTCGGCTGGCTGGTCACCTTCTTGGCAGGGCTATTCGTGACGCACGCGGTGGCAGTGATGCTGCTGCCACACGGTTATGTGTGGGCGGCCAGGGGCGACTCGCCTTCGTGGGTGGAAACGCTGGTGTCGAGCCTGTACACGGTCTATTGGGGGCTGCTGCCCGCGCTGGCCGCCGGTGCGTGGTGTCTGTGGTACTGGCTGCCGAGGGTGCGGCAAGGCACGCCGGTGGCCGTGGCCCCTGGTGTCGGTGGGCCAGGGTACAGGGTCTAGGAGGGGAATCGCATTTCTTTGTCATTCTGAGTCCCGACGCATCGGGACGAAGAATCTGGTTTCACGGCTGGTGCCTCTCGCTTTGATGCACTGTCATCCCCTTCTGACCTCATTCTTCGGTCGTCGGCTGCGGCCTCCGCCTCAGAATGACAAGGGTGAGGGGGCATGAGCGTGCAGAAGAGAGGGCATTATTTTTTAGGAGAGGGTCATGGCTCGGAAGAAGAAGGTGCTCATCACGGGGAGTTCGGGGCTCATCGGCGGCATCGTGGCCCGAGGGCTCGGGCACAAGTACGACATGAGCGGCGTGGACATCAGGCCGTCCGAACATATCCCGACGCACATCGCGGACATGCGCGACTTCGCCGCCATCCAGCCTGCGTTCGAGGGCATCGACTCGGTGGTGGACCTCGCCGCACTCATCCAGGTGGAGAGCACCTGGGAGCAGGTGTACGGCAACAACATCCCGGCAACATACAACGCCTTCGAGGCGGCGCGGCAGGCTGGAGTGAAGCGCATCGTGTTCGCCAGCTCGAACCACGCCGCGGGGATGTGGGAGTTCGACGAACCGTACAGGAGTATCGTGGCGGGCGACTACAAAGGTCTAAACCCAAAGATGCTGCGGCGGGTGACGGTGGACATGCCGATCCGCCCGGACAGCCCGTACGGGATAGGAAAGGCGTTTGGCGAGGCCACAGGCCGTTTCTACTCGGAGAAGCACGGCATCTCGGTGCTGTGCATGCGCATCGGGACGGTGAACAAAGAGGGTAAGCCGATGACCATCAGGCAGTTCGCCACTATCCTGTCGCACCGCGACCTGGTGCACCAGGTGGAGCGGTGCCTGGAGGCACCGGAGAGCGTGCGGTTCGGCATCGTGTACGGGGTGTCAAAGAACACCTGGCGGTTCTGGGATATCGAAGGAGCCAGGAAGCTCATCGGCTACGAGCCGCAAGATGACATGGAGCGGTGGCGCTGACGTTGAAGGGGCTATGGGGGAACTTCTTCTACAGAAGGAAGTTCCTCCATAGCGTCAGGGCTGCAGGCGGGCCCAACGGGTGTGGCTGATGCCGTCCACGGTGCCCCAGTAGTAGGCCATGACGGCGCCGTCGGGGAGCAGGACGCCGCCGGGTTTGCCGAAGCCTTGTGCCATGTTGACGGCGAGGACGTTCGACGGGTCGGGGCTGCCCAAGAGGTCCTCCTTGCCTGCATCGAACAAGACGACTTCGTTGTCGAGGTCGTAGCGGACGAGGTCGCGGGTGACGGCGGCGCGGACGCCCGCGGGCTGCCGCCGGTGGTTGTAGATGGTCACTACTCGGCCATCGGGCAGAGCGACGGGCGCGCAGGCCTGGCCGGGGAGGTTCGTGGGCATGGGCTGCGACCAGGTGCGGCCCTGGTCTGACGAGACGACGTAGTGGTTGGGCAGGTCTTCGTTGGCAGAGTAGCGGTGCGTCCAGGCCATGATGTAGATGCGGCCGTCGGGCAAGACCGTGCCGGTGTGGTCCCAGTAGAGCAGGTTGTGGGCTGGGTCGTGGGCGACGACGGTGAGTTCGCCCCAGGTGCGGCCCTGGTCGGAGGAGAAGAGGGCGGCGGCCATCTGGTCGGGCGGGCCCTTGTAGCCGACGGGCTTCCACGTCTCGATGGGGTACATCCAGCGGTCGGGGGCAAGTTGAAAGAAGACGCCTGCGCCGTTGGTGGTGTACCGCTCGCGCGGCAATGGGACAGGGATGACCTGCGGCGACGACCATGTGCGGCCCACGTCGTCCGACCAAAAGATGAGCAACTCAGGGTGCTGAAGCTCGTGGGTCTTCGGGTCGAAGGTCTGCGCCTGGCGGCTGGTGTCGAAGCGGGTGGCGGTGAGCATGAGGCGCCCACCGGGGACGGCGTAGATGTGCGGCGCGCGGTAGGCCCAACCGTCGGCGGGCGGACCTCCGCCGTGGGTGCTCCCCTCGTTGCTCCACGTGGCGCCGCCGTCAACGGAGCGCAGCACCTCGATGTGGTTGTCGGAGGAGGCGAGGGACTTGCCGACGAACTGGCAGGCGATGAGATTGCCATCGGGCAGCGAGGTGATGGCGGCCATGTAGGCGCCACGGCCCTTGCGACGGGAAATGACGCCCTCGACGACGAGTTTCAACTCAGCACATATCCACTGTGGTCCCTGGGATCACCCTCACCCTCGTCCCGATTCGCCGCGGCGAATCGGGACAGGCCTCTCCCCTCAAGGGAGAGGGAGCACCACCGCCCCTGCCAGCACGACCTTGACTAAGCGTTCTTGGACTTCATCAGGCCGAGGATGTACTCGACTTGCGCCTGGTGCTCGATCTCGTGAGAGAAGCAGTTCTGGAGGTAGCGGGTGACGGTCATTTCGGGCAGCTTGGGGTTGGGGCGGTCGTCCAGGCGGGTGATGTCCACGCCGCGGACGAACTCCACGGAACTCTTGCGGACGGCATCGGCGTAGGCGAGGAGGTCTTTGAGGGGAGGCACCTGGAAGTCGCCGACCTGTTGGGACGTCCAGCTATTGCCGGAGTTGAGGGGCGAGTCCTGGTCGGGCGGCTGAACGGGAAGCTTGTGCCTGGCTGCGTAGCCCTGCTTGAACCAGACCTCGCCCTTCTGGCTGAGCCAGCGGTGCGCGTAGCGGTCCTCGGCGCGGAAGATGTGGAAGAGGAAGAAGCCGACGTGGTTGGCGTCGGGGCCTGGCCGCCAGCGGAGCTGGGCATCGGTGAGGCCGCCGACGGCGTCGAGGGTGCGCTTCCTGGTACGCTCCATGGTCTGGACGACGGAGTCTCGCAGGTCCATGTATCCCTCCCTCGTTAGCTCCCTTTGGCCTCGGCGTCGAGGACCTTCTGGAGGCGGCGCTTATGGCGGGCCTCACCGCTGAACCTGGCGGAGAGGAAGGCTGTGACCAACTCCTTGGCGACCTCGCCGCCGACGATGCGCGCGCCGAGGCAGAGGACATTCATGTCGTCGTGCTCGACGCCCTGATGGGCGGAATAGGTATCGTGGCAGACGGAGGCGCGGACGCCCTTGACCTTGTTGGCTGCGACGGCTGCGCCGACGCCGCTGCCGCAGACCATGATGCCGCGCTCGGCCTTACCGGAGGCGACGGTGCGGGCGACGGCCAAGGCGAAGTCGGGATAGTCGTCGGCTGCTTCGTAGGCGTGGGCGCCCACGTCCACGACCTGGTGGCCCAGCTTCTCCAACAGGGGGACAAGCTCGACCTTGAGGGGAAACCCGCCGTGATCTGCGCCGATAACAACACGCATGGGACTGACCTTCCTTCCTAGTAGTGGAGTGTATGATTCGTGCAACCCAGCGTCAACAGCAATCAGGAGCGCGGGTGTGTTTGAGATAACACAGAGGCTGACGGTCAGGAAGGCGAAGCTGGTGCGGCTGCTGGGCGAGATGGCGTCCGGCGGCGAGTATAGCCACAGCCTGTACCTGACGCCGGACGCCCTCACCGCTTTGCGGCGACCAGCGTCGCAAAAGCCCTCTCCCCTCACGGGGCGAAGGGTGGTGCCGACCCCTCCCCCATCCATGGGGAAGGGCCTTCGGCTCCACGGCGGAGCCGAAGGGGTGAGGGCCGCTGCGGTTAGGCCCGAGGCGGCGGCGATGCTGGAAGCCATCGGGGAGAGCGATATGGGCGCGGCGCTGTTCTGGGGCGATGCAGGCGGCATGGCCGTGGCGCCGCCGTTCCCGCTGCAAAAGGATGAGGCGTTCGACCGGATGGAGGCCGGGCCGCTGAAGGCGCTGCTCGAGAGCAGGCCGACGGTCGGCGTCGTGCTGCTGCGGCTGGGCCGGTACGCGGTGGCGGTGCTGGAGGGCGAGGAGGTCGTGGTGTCGAAGACGGGGTCACGGTACGTGAAGGCGCGGCACCGCGCGGGCGGGTCGTCGCAGCGGCGGTACGAGCGGAGCCGCGAGCGGCTGGTGCGGGAGCTGTACGACGCGGCGTGCAGCGTGGTGGAGGGCGTGTTCGTCTCGGCGGGCCGGACGCCGGACTACGTGCTCCTGGGGGGAGAAAAGCACACCCTGGCCGAGTTCGTGAAGCGCTGCCCTGCGCTGGATGGGCTCGGCGAGCGGCTACTGTCGCGGCGTCTGGCCGTGGACCGGCCAGGCAACGATGCGCTGGACGGCATCGCAGGCGAGGTGTGGTCGAGCAGGGTGGCGGTGTATAGTCAAACAGGAGATTGAGGGTTCAATAGCACTGCATCAACGAGATGTGACACCAGCCGAAAGTCATAGTCTCAACTCCCAGCCAATACACCGCAACACTTGATGCTCTGGGTGTACTAACTGGTTTCTCCTCTCTTCGACTCTCTCACTCAAAGAAATACTCATCACCCTCGTGGCAATCAGTTCATATGAAGAAAGGAGAGGGTCTAGAGAAATCTTCGGCGGGTCATGCTCGTAACCAATTACAAAAAGACCTTTGTGCTGATAGCCACGTAGAGTGGATAGTTTAATAGCATCGCCGATAATGCTTACGTTGCCAACATATGGGTGTAAGAGATTGACACTCCAATTTTCGGCTTCCCTCCCGTTGTCACCAAATGGCCGAACAATCTTGAATTCCAAGGCCCAATCGCCCTGCACATCCATATCGGGAGTTCTTTTGGTCTGAGCTGATACTCCACGGCTTGACAGCCGCCTCGCAATTTCCCGAAGGATTTGCGGTTCACCGAACGGTCCAATACCCGGCTTGAAGTTCTTGTGAATTGGACCCTCGGCATCGAAGTCCTTGAGCACATCGGCGATGGCCTTTACTAACTCTGCATGAAGCATCTGCGCCCTGCCTGCTCTTCTTTCTGTACCTGTACAACTACACCGCCGTGTAGCCGCCGTCCACGATGAGGGGCGCGCCGGTCATGAAGGCGGACTCGTCGGAGGCGAGGAAGAGGGCGGCGTTAGCGATGTCCTCCGGCGTGCCCAGGCGTCCGATGGGGTGCTTCTCGGTGAGTGCCTTGTTCGCCTCTGGGTCGTTGAGCAGCTTCTCGGTGAGCGGCGAGACGACGAAGCCGGGGCAGATGCAGTTGACGCGGATGTTCTGCTTGGCGAAGTGGACGGCCATGTTGCGGGTGAGTTGCAACACCGCCCCTTTGGAGGGGTTGTAGGGGTTGAAGCCAGTCATGGCGCCGCCCCAGACCTGCACGCCCAGCGGGTACGCCACGAGGGACATGATGGAGCCGAGGTTGACGATGGCGCCGCCGCCAGCCTTGGCGATTTCGGTGACGGCGTACCACGAGACGAGGTAGGTGCCCTTGAGGTTGACGCCGATGACCTTGTCCCAGACGACCTCGTGCGGCGCGCCTGGCGGCGCCTGGCGGGCGCTGATGCCCGCGCTGTTGACGAGGACCTGGAGCCGCCCGTAGGCGCTGACGGCGGCCTTGACCATAGCCTCGGCGTCTTTGGGGGAGGTGACGTCGCCCGCGACGGGCGTGGCGGCACCCCCTGCGGCGCGGACCTCCTTGGCGACGGCCTTGGCGTTCTTGGCGGCTAGGTCGGCCACCACGACCTTTGCGCCCTCCCTGGCGAAAAGGAGGGCCGTGGCGCGGCCGATGCCGGAGCCGCCGCCGGTGATGAGGGCTACCCTGTCTTTGAGTCGCATGGCGCTGCTCCTGTGGGTGTGGTTTCGCTGGGTCGAATCATAGGGCCAGTAGCCACTCTGGTAAAGACGCCCGCTGGGTAGGGGCGAGGCACGCCTCGCCCCTACAGGTACAAGGCGCTGTTGCCATAGCTGGCCAGATATAGCATCATCATTGGGCCGAAGGACGCACGATGTTCACGTTCGACGTTCCCGCAGAGTTCATCCTCATCCGCGACTTCGCCATCATCATGGCGGTCGCGGGGGCCGCGGTCGTCCTCTTCCGGCGGCTGAAACTGCCGCCCATCTTGGGCTACCTGGTGGCGGGCGTGCTGGTCGGCCCGTTCACCTTCCCCAAACCGCCTGTCGAGGATGTGGAGATCATCCGGCTCCTGGCGGAACTGGGCTTGGTGCTGCTGCTGTACACGGTGGGGCTAGAGTTCGGATGGCGGCGCATCCGGCAGGTGGGGCTGACGGTGCTGCTCATCGGGACCATCGAGATGTTGCTGATGGTGTCGGTGGGCTACCAGGCGGGCCGGTTCCTGGGCTGGACGACGCTGGAGTCCATCTTCCTGGGGGCGGCGCTCTCCATCAGCAGCTCGGCGATCCTGGTGAAGGTGCTGGTGGACACAGGGCGGCTGACGTCCACATCCGGCAAGCTCATCGTGGGCATCCTGGTGGTGGAGGACTTCGCCGCAGTTATCATGCTGACGCTGCTGTCGGGCGTGGCGAGCACGGGCACGGCCGACCTCGGGGACATCGGCGAGCTGCTGGCGAAGCTGGCCATCTTCGGCGTGGCGGCGCTGGCGCTGGGCGCGGTGGTAGTGCACCGCATCGTGCATTACGTGGCGAAGTTCCGCTCGACGGAGACGATGATCCTGGTGTCGCTGGCGCTGTGCTTCTCGCTGGCGCTGCTGGGCCAGTCGCTCGGCCTGTCCGCCGCCGCGGGCGCGTTCCTCGTCGGGGCCATCATCGGCGACACGGACGAGGCGGAGGTGGTGACGCGGTCCATCTCGCCCATCCGGGACATGTTCGGCGCGGTATTCTTCGTGTCCATCGGGATGCTGATAAACGTGCATACGATACCCGAGCACCTGCTGCCTGCACTTATCATTTCGGTGGTGTTCATCCTGGGGAAGGTGGTGGCGAACACGCTGGGGAGCATCGTGGCGGGGCGGTCGGGCCGGGTGGCGCTGCACGTCGGCATGGGGATGCCGCAGGTCGGAGAGTTCTCGCTTGCCATGGTGAAGGTCGGGGTGGCCTACGGGGCCATCGGCGGGTTCGTCTATCAGCTGATCGCCGTGGTGACGGCGGTGACATCGCTGGTGTACCCGTACCTGGCGCGGTTGGCGGACCGGGTGGCGGACTTCTTTGAGAAGCGGTCCCCCGCCCTCGTGCGGGAGTACGCAGGCAGCGTTTCGGGGGCGGCGCGGGACTTTCGGCGTGGACTGACCCTGGATCAGGAGCTACGGCAGAGGGTGCGCGGCCCCGCGGTGACGGTGCTCATCAACGTGCTCATCATCGCGGTGGTGGTGGAAGCCGGGACGTTCGTGGGCGGGTTCGCGCCGGCGATGTCACGGGCGACGAGGCTTTCTGAGGACGTGGTCGGACTGATGGTGGGGGGCGGGACGCTGCTGCTGTGCGTGCCGTCGGCGCTGGCGGTGTGGTTCAACCTGCGGGAGCTGGCGGACGCCTTCGCATCGTACCTATTGCTGCGGCGCGGAGCGTCGGCGCGGTGGGTGCAGGAGCGGTTGCGCGGGGTCATCCGGGACTCGTTGGTGGTGCTTATCGTGGTGTTGGTGACGCTGTGGTCGCTGCCGTTCATCGCGCAGCTGCTGTCGCTGGGGAGCATCTCGACGCCGCTGCCGTTCATCCTCCTGGCGTTGGCGGCGTTCCTGGCGTTCCGCGCGCTGCGGAGAGTGCACGGCTTTTTGGTGAGCACTTTCAGCAGCACCTTACTCGGCGGAGCGGAGAGGACAAGCACAGTTGCCGCACCCCCACCTGCCGCGCCGGTTCAACCGGGACCAGTTGACGCAGCGCTGCACGAGGGACACATGCACTTGGCTGATGGACTGCGCCGCATCACCAGCAGCGAGGCGGAGATCATCGCACTTTCGGCGATGGTGGACGACCGGACGCCTTACCAGCGCAGGCTAGGGAAGCGCCTTGTGACCTTCGAGGTGAAGGATGTGGCAGAGCATCAGGGGTACTACAAAGTGACGCTGGCGTTCCGCGCGCCCTCGATGGCCGCGACGGACGTGGGCGAGGAGGAGGTGTATGTGGACCACTTCGGACATGTACGGGTGCGGCAGATCAAAAGTTGGCCGCCGAGCGTGGTGAAGGGACACCCGCACCTGGCGGTGTACGCGGCGGCGGTCGTGGCCGTGGCGGCGGTCATCGCGCTTGTCGTGTTGCTCGTGGCGAGAGGTTCTAGTACGCCGTAGGCACGGCATGGAGGAGAGATGAACAACACGGCGGACGTGGTGGTGGCCGGTGGAGGGGTGATGGGGTGCAGCATCCTGTATAACCTGGCCTCGATGGGCATGCGGCAGGCGCTGCTGCTGGAGTCGGGGACGCTGGCTGGCGGTTCGACCGGGCGCTCCATGGCCATACTGCGGATGCACTATTCGAACGAGGTGACGGCGCGGATGGCGTGGGAAAGCCTCGCGGTGTTCAGACACTTCGAGGAGGTGACGGGAGGGCCGTCGGGGTATGTGCGGACGGGGTATCTTCTGGTGGCACAGCCCGAGTACGGGCGTGCGTTGCGTGAGAACGTGGCGATGCAGCAGCGGGTGGGGGTGGATACGGCAGTCGTGGACGCGGACGGCATGGTCCCGATGGCATCGGGATGGTTCACCTTCTCTGAGGGTGAGGCGTGCGCATACGAGCCTGAGTCGGGCTATGCCGACCCGTACCTCGTGGCGACGGGATATGCCCGGAAAGCGCAGGAGATGGGGGCAGCGGTGCGGACAGGCACGCCAGTGGGAAGCATTGAGGTGGAGGATGGGAAGGTGGCGGGTGTGGTGACCGGGGACGGGCGAGTGGCGACGCGGACGGTCGTGGTGGCGACAGGAGTATGGTCGCAGCCGATGTTGGCTGCACTGGGTGTGGATGTGCCGCTGGAGTGCGTGCGGCACCAGGTGGTGACGCTGCGGAGGCCGTCGGAGGCGCTGCCCGACCACCCGACCATCGGCGACGTGGTGAACGGACTGTCGGCACGGCCGGACTCGGCGGGACTGACGCTCGTCGGCGTGGGCGAGGAGCCGGTACCGTCCCCCGACGGGTACAACCAGGGCGTGGACTGGATAGCGATGGAGGACTCGACGAAGCGGCTGGTCGCGCGGATGCCGCGGCTGGCAGGCGCGTACTACCGCGGTGGATGGTCTGGGCTGTTCGACGTGACGCCGGACTGGCACCCCGTCCTGGGCCGGGTCGAAGGCATCGAGGGGCTGTACCTGGCGGTGGGGTTCAGCGGGCATGGGTTCAAGTTGTCGCCCATGGTGGGGCAGACGATGGCCGAGCTTATCGTGAAGGGCGAGACGACGATAGACGTCTCGATCCTAGGTCTGGACCGGTTCCGGACGGGCAACTTGATGCGATCGAAGTATCCGCTGGCGGTGCTGGCGTGAGGAGTGCATGTGAAGCGGTTCGAGGGTAAGGTAGCTCTGGTGACCGGAGGGAACGTGGGCATCGGCCGCGCGGCGGCGGTGGCTTTCGCAGCAGAGGGCGCGCGCCTGGCTGTGGCCGCGCGGCGGCAAGTTGAAGGTGAGGCGACGGTGGAGGCCATCCATAGAGCAGGCGGCGAAGCCATCTTCGTGCGGACGGATGTGACACAGTTGGGGGAGGTGGAGGCGATGGTGGCGCGGACGGTGCAGGCGTTCGGGCGGCTGGACTGCGCGTTCAACAACGCGGGCGTGGAAGGGCCGGGCATCCCCACTGCTGACTATTCGGTGGAGGAGTGGGACCGCGTGATTGACGTGAACCTCAAGAGTGTGTGGCTTTGTATGAAGTACGAACTGCCGCACATGGTCAGGCAGGGCGGCGGGGGCATCGTGAACATGTCCTCAGTCCTCGGCCTGGTGGCTTACCCGAATACGTCGGCCTACACGGCGGCCAAGCACGGCGTCGTGGGGCTGACGAAGGCCGCGGCGCTGGAGTACGCGCGGGAACACATACGGGTCAACGCGTTATGCCCGGCCAGCGTCGTGACTCCGATGTTCGACCGGCACTGGGGGCCGGAGTCGTCGCGAAGCCCGGCCGAGTCGGCCGCGCTGCACCCTGTGGGCCGCGTGGCGGCAGCCGAGGAGATCGCCGCTGCAGTGCTGTGGCTTTGCTCGGACGCGGCTTCCTACGTCAACGGCCACGCGCTCAGCCTGGACGGCGCCTGGACAGCTCAGTAGCGGGTCTGTTGGCTAAAGGGTTACAGGGCTGCCCGAGCGGGCGGAGCGGTACACGGCATCGAGGATGGTGACGACGGCGTTGCCGTCTTCGATGGTGACGGCGGGCGGTCGGCGCTCCTTGAGGGAGGCGAGCCACTCCTTGAGTTCGGCGGCATACATATTGGACGGGTGGGGCGCGCCGGGCACGATGGTCGTTGGGTTGGCGTAGGCGGGGACGACGGCGCTCTGGACGGTGACGGTGTCGCCGGGGATGGTGGAGTACTCGGGAGGCCACTCAGCACGGACGCGGCCCTTGGTGCCGAAGACCTCGACGAAGTCCACCGCGCCCACCTGCTGGGAGCACAGGAAGCTCGCCAGGACGCCGTTCTTGAAGCGGATGGTATACGAGACGTCCTGCTCCACGCCGCCTTTGGGCCGCCAGGCGATGTCGGCGGTGACGCGCTCCGGCTCGGAGCCGACCATCCACAGTACCTGGTCAGTCACGTGCGAGCCGACCCATCGGATGGGGCCGCCCCCCATGGCTGGGTCGCTCTGCCAGCCGGTCAGCAGGGGCGGGGAGCCTTTGGCGGCGTTAACGTTGACGATGTCGCCGATGGCGCCCTCACTGATGAGGCGTTTCATGATGCGGCGGCCCTCGGCGAAGCGCTCGCAGTAGCCGACCATGAGCGAAGCGCCGGACTTCTTGGCGGCATCGCGCATCTCGCGGGCCTCGGCCGGGCTTGCGGCCATGGGCTTTTCGATGAAGACGTTGCGGCCTGCGCGGAGAGCGGCGACCGCGGCACCCGCGAGGCGGCTATGCGGCATCGCGATGACGACGCCGTGCAGGTCTTCCTTCGCAAGCATCGTGTTGTAGTCGAGATACGGGCGCTGGAAGTCGAACGAGCGCATGGCCTGGGCGGTCCGGCCCTCGTCCACATCGCAGCAGGCCACGAACTCGACCTCGGGCAGCTTCGAGAGGGGAGGGCAGAGGTAGTCCAGGGCGTGGGCGCCGCAGCCGATGAGGCTGAGGCGGAACACGCCCTGCTTCTTGGCGGTTGTCATGGGTTTTGGTTAGGCCTCGACCTCGATGATGGCCTCGATCTCGATGGGGATGTCGTTGGGCAGGGCGGCCATGCCGACGGCGGAGCGGGCGTGCTTGCCCTTGTCGCCGAAGACCTCGACGAGGAGGTCGGAGCAGCCGTTGGCGACCTTGGGTTGCTGGTTGAAGTCTGGTGCCGAGTTGACCATGGAGAGGAGCTTGACGACGCGCTTGACCCTGTCCAGGTCACCGCCCGCGCCGTCTTTCATGCGGGCGAGGAGGTTGATGCCTGTGAGCCTTGCAGCCTCGTAGCCCTGCTCGATGGTCAGATCCTTGCCCAGCTTGCCCTTGGGGATGGAGCCGTCGGCCCGTGGTGCGGGCCCGCAGCCGGCCAGGTACACGAGGTTGCCCGTGCGGACGGCGGGCACGTAGGTCGCCACCGGCGACGGGGGCCTCGGCAGGGTGATGCCCAACTTCTTCAGCTTGTCTTCGACGACGCCCATGTAATTCCTCCTATGGTTTTGCGTTGCGCGATTACTAAGGTGTGAGGCGGTAGAACCGCAAGAATGGCTTCTCGATGGGAAGGACCTGCACGTCCCTGAAGCCAGCCTGCGCTGCGTAGCGCTTGAAGGTCGGGGCCCGCATGCCGGTGCCGGTGGCGGCGGACGGCTTCTCGGCCATGCCGCTGGGAAGGCAGACGAATATGCTGGCCCCGTACATGAACCACTCGGCATCATCGCCAGGGCCGTTGAAGGTGTCTGCGACGCGCTCGTCGGCCACGATGAGAGAGCCGCCGCGGGCATAGCGCTCGTTCACCTTGGCACGCTTGGCCAATTCTGCTGATGTGGAAGGGCCTTTTTCAGCCAGCGTCTTGTACAGTCCCAGCCGGTCGCCGACGTACACCGAGAGGAGGTCGATGCTGCCCAGGGCCGCGTTGAACAGCCGGCCGACGAAGGCCTCTGTCTTGGCAGTGTCACTCGTAGTTGTCATGGAATACACCTATCATGCGAAGGTGAGGATGCGCGAAGGGTTGTCCTCGATGATGGCGTCCACCTCGTCGTTGGAGAAGCCGCGCTTGCGCATCCGTGGGACGATGTTCTCGATGATGTGGTGGTAGCCGTGGCCGCCGTACTTGACGAGGCGGTGCTTGGTGCAGATGTCCTGGGCGACAACGACCTTTTCGCCGTAGCCCTTGTCCACCAGCAGGCGGATGTTGTCCAAGCGCTGGACGTCGCTGGGCATGTGGGAGCCCGGCAGAGGGTAGTGGGAGGACTCGTTGCCGAACAGGTCGTATTCGAGGAAGCAGCCGGTCTTGGCCAGGTCGAGGAGCTTGCGAGTGTCGAAGACGGTGCGGTCGAGGTGACCCATGATGACGCGGCTGACGTCGGCGCCGGACTCAGCGAGGACCTCGATGATTTCGAGGGGCGCGGCCTCGTTGCGGCCAGGGTGGATGAGGACGGGCGCGCCGGTGGTCTGCTGGGCCTTGGCGGCGGCGCGGAGGACCTTGCGCTCGTTGTCGGTGAGGGGCCAGGAGCAGCCGAGCTCGCCGATGATGCCCGCCTTGACTTGGGTGTCGCCGACGCCCTCGGTGATCTCCTTGATCATCTGAGCGGCGAGGTCGGCGTCGGTGCGCTGGGCCATGTCGCCAGGATGGACCTTGTCTATGTAGAAGCCCGCGCCCATGACGACGTTGAGGCCGGTGGCGCGGGAGATGCGGGTGAGGGCCAGCGGGTCGCGGCCGATACCGATGGTGGTGGCGTCCACGATGGTGCCGCCACCGGCCACGAAGTACTTGCGCGCCTCCTCGATGGCGGTCTTTTCGTCGAGGAGCTCCAGGTTGTCCTTATTGCTTAGCCAGTTGTAGCGGATCCAGCCCAGGTTCTCCATCGTGATGGGCTGGAGCGCCTTGAACTTCTGCGACGCCTCCTGGGGCATCTGGAGCATGAAAGCGAAGTCTATGAGCAGGTGCTCGTGGGTCATGGTGGCCCCGAGGTGCTCGGGCTTCACAGGGCCGAGCACGGTCTGGGCCATCCCGGACAGGCTGGACTTGGGCGCTCTGGGCAAAAGACACCTCCTCGCAAGACGATGGCGACAAGGCTAACAAGCTACCCCTACACCGTCAAGGGCCGCGCACTGGGGAACTGCTTCTAGACCGAAGAAGTTCCCCACGCCCCTGCCTTCATCATGTTCCAGAGTCTTTTCGAGGGGTCTGGAGAACCTTTTCTGCCCAGAAAGGGTTCTCCAGCGTGCCGCTCTCGATGGTCTAGCCGATGGTGAGGGCTTTGGCGCGGCGATCGGCCTGGTCAACGATGTCGAGGCCGACCATCTCGCCCCAAGCGGCCAGGATACGGGTCGTGATGGGGCCGGGGGCCTTCATATTGAGGTCGCGCTTGTCCACGCGGCCGATGGGCAGAATGCAGTAGGGCGTGCTGCTGATGAAGGCCTCGTCGGCGTTGTACACGTCGTAGGGCTGGATGCTCTCCTCGGCGGTGGGGATGCCAAGCTGGTCGCACAGCTCGAAAACGGTGGCGCGGGAGACGCCCTGGAGGGTGCTGTTGTCGCGGGGGGCCCGGACGACGCCGCCGGAGACGATGAAGAAGTTGGAGCCGATGCTCTCGGCGACGTTCCCCTCCAGGTCGAGGAGGACCGGGAAGGCGTCGGGGTCTATGTCGGTGGCCTCCAGGTCAGCGAGGACGAAGTTGAGGCGGCTGAAGTTCTTGGCCTTTGGGTCTATCTGCTGAGGGGAGGTGGTGCGCACCTTCGGGATGATCGCGCTGCCGCCCGAGTGGAAGATGGGGGCGTAGCGCACGAAGTCTATCGGGTCTATGAAGATGGAGACGGTCGGGTTCTTGGCCAGGTGGACGGGATAGCCGCTGCCGCGGGTGACGATGGGCGAGACCATGTAGTCGTCGTTGGCCTGGCGGCGCATCGGCTCGTTGCGCTTGACGGTCTCGTGGAGCAGGCGTTCCAGTTCGGCCATGGAGATGCCCGGGTCGATGCGGACGTACTTCAGGGTGCGGGCGAAGCGCTCCAGATGCTCCTCGACCTTGAACAGCTTGCCGTTGAAGGTGCGGAGCGTGTCGTAGACGACATCGCTCATGCGGAAGCCGCGGTCGGTTATGGGGATCTTAGCCTCGCTACGCGGGATGAACTTGCCGTTGAGCCATACGAGATAGTCCATCGTTCACCTCTCCTGGAAAGAATAGGGGGCTAGACGGGGCCGCCTTTGCCAGCCGAGGCGGGCATGGGTGGCTGAACGGTGTCGCCGAAGCGGACGGCGCCGGAGGTCACGACTCTGGCGAGGATGCCGCGGCGCTCCTCGAGTTGGTGGCGGAGACCGTCGCGCAGTTCGTCCATCCGGTAGCAGGGCGTGCAGCCGCCGGTGATTTCCAAGATTGTACCGCCGAGCGCCAGCCGACTGCCGGCGGGGATGGCGGCTAGGTCTATGCCCTGAGTAGTAACATTCTCACGAAGCTGGCCAGGCTGGAGGCCGTGCGTTGTGAGGGTTTCGATGTCCATAAGGAGGACTTGGCGCTTCTGGCCGTGGCCGTTGGCCGAAGCGTGGCGGTCGCCCTGAATGCCGTGCCCGGCCACGAATGCTGCCTGAGCCACCGAGCGCATAGGCTCGCGGTGGCCCAGGTAGAGGTGCAGGGCGACGACGGTGCCGTTCCGAGAGAGTGTCATCTAGCCTCGGCGGTCAGCGCTATTTCCACTCCCAGACCTTGTCCGTCGTGTTCTCGTGCTCGTCCGTCTCGTGCTCGACCATGCCGAGGACGTTGTTGAGGCGGGCCAGCTTGCCGGCCCGGGCCTGGTAGTTGACGCAGGCCGACCAGCGGACGCCCATGCCCTTCCCGGTCATCTACCCGACTCCGAAGCCGTGCCAGATGGCGGACTCTCCTTCGCTGGTCATGGTGATGCCCTGTCCCTCGCCGTAGAACTGCCCGGGCAGGCGCTCGTACACGACATAGGAGCCCATGTTCTGGGAGTCCATCCCAAGGAGCTTGCCCTGGCTCTGGAAGGTGACCTCCATCTTGACCATGCGGCCGTCCGCGCTGGGGAGGATGCGCATCCCTGTGACCTTGCCTTCGCCGAGCTTGTCTCCGAGCATGTTTCCGCCTACTCGTGATGAATTCTGAGCTGCGGGATAGAGGGTAGCACGAAGGGCGGCGGCGGACAACGCCAGAGGGTGAAGGGGGCATGCATACCTCGCTGAGCGGCGAACGGCATGCTGGGGAGTTGGATTGGTATAATCCGTCCGCGTTGAGGAGTTGAAACGATGAAGACAGCATTGAAGATGGGTTCGGGGAAGTTCACGTACCGTCTGGAGACGGGCTGGGAAAAGGTGCCGAAGGGCATGGGGTGGCGAGAGGTGGCTGGAGTGGCGGTAGGGCCGCAGGACAGGGTCTATGTGTTCGCGCGCAGCGAGCACCCGGTGATGGTGTTCGACCGCGACGGCAAGTTCATCAAGTCCTGGGGCGAAGGGGTCTTCTCGAACCCGCACGGGCTGACCCTGGGAGTGGAAGGCGACACGCTGTTCTGCATAGACAACGGCGACCACACGGTGCGGAAGTGCACGCTGGACGGGAAAGTGTTGATGACGCTGGGGGTGCCCGGCAAGCCGTCGCCGGCGTACAGCGGCAAGCCGTTCAGCAAGTGCACCCACGTCGCGCTCGACCCGAAGACGGGCGACATCTACGTGTCAGACGGGTACGCGAACGCCAACGTCCATAAGTATTCACCGGACGGGAGGCACCTGCTCTCCTGGGGCGCCCCTGGGACGGACCCGGGCGAGTTCAACCTGCCGCACAACATCGTCACCGACAAGGACGGGTACGTGTACGTGGCTGATCGGGAGAACCACCGCGTCCAGGTGTTCACCTCCAAGGGGAAGTACGAGGCGCAATGGGGCAACATGCATCGGCCGTGCGCGCTCTACCTCTCGAAGGAGCAGCACGTGTACGTCGGGGAGCTGGGCTTCGGGATGGAGGTGAACCGGCAAACGCCGAACCTGGGGCCGCGCATCAGCGTGTACACCACGAAGGGCGAGCGCCTTGCGAGGGTGGGGGACAGGGGCTTCGGGCTAGAGGAGGGGCAGTTCATCGCGCCGCACGGGATGGCGGTGGACTCGCGTGGCGACTTGTACATCGGCGAGGTGGCCAAGACGGCGATGAAGTTGGTTCAAACGCCCACGCCGGATGCGCCGCGCAGCCTGCAGAAGCTCGTGAGGGAGTAGCGAACGGGGGATCCACAGGACCCTGCCGGAACGCGGGGCCGCGAAGGAGACCATTCGGTGAAACCCGTTTACTTTAGCCGCCATGCGCTGCAGCAAATGTCCGACCGTGGCGCGTCAAGAGACGACGTAGAAGCTGCCATCGCCAGTGGAAAACAGCTACCTGCCAGGCAAGGCAGGTAGGCTTTTCGCAAGAACTTCGGATTTGAGTGAGAATGGAAACACCGATATTACGGGACCAAACAAGTGATGCCCATTGTGAAAGAGGAGGCTGAACGCCTAGTGGTCATAACGGTGTTTGTGTTCTATCTTGGAGGCGAGTCATGAAGATTAGCTATGACCCCTAAGTTGACGCCGCCTACATCAGCTTCAAGGCAGGGCCCACCGAAGTAACCACTGTGCGGATCAATGAAGACGTGGCGATAGACCTAGGCCCAAATGAGGAAATAGTTGGGATCGAGGTGTTGGATGCCTCCCGGCACTTTTGACTTCTCCAGAAAACGTCCGCAGGTAACGGTTGAGGTACTCGGACAGGCAGCACGCTCCTGAGATTTAACATAGAGCCTAGGGTTCGAGAGATGGCGACGACCACAAGGATAAAGGCGGATGCGAAGGCGATGGCGGAGGCGGCGCAGGCGTTCCTGGCGTCGCTGACGCCGGAGCAGCGGGCGAAAGCAACCTTCGCGTTCGAGGACAGCGAGCGGTGGAACTGGCACTACGTGCCGAAGGCGCGCAAGGGTCTGCCGCGCGGGGAGATGAGCGAGGCGCAGTTGGTGGCGTCGGAGGCGCTGATGGCGTCCGCCATGAGCGAGCGCGGGCTGCGGCAGGCCAACGCCATCTTCGAATTGGAGAGCATCCTGAAGAGCATCGAGCAGAAGAGCGGGACACTCATGTACCGGCGTGACCCTGGGCTGTACTACTTCACTGTATTCGGAACGCCGGGCAGAGACAAGCCCTGGGGCTGGCGTGTGGATGGTCACCACGTATCGTTGAACTTCACGGTGGTCGTTCGCGGCGAGGTGGTCTTGACGACACCCCTGTTCCTGGGGTCGAACCCAGCCGAGGTGCTGCACGGGCCGCATAGGGGGCAGCGCATTCTGCGGGACGAGGAGGACCTGGCCCGGAATCTGCTGCTCGGCTTGGACGCCGCACGGCGGGCGCGGGCGGTCATCTATCCGGCGGCGCCGCGCGATTTGTTCACGCGGGCCAGCCGTCGTGTGGAGATCGCGGAGCCTGCTGGGTTGCCCGCGTGGGCGATGTCGGCGGGCCAGCGGGAGACGCTGGCGGCGCTGGTGAAGAACTACGCCGGCCGGGCGGCGAAGGGACTTGCGGACGCGGCGCTGCGAAAGGTGGAGCGGGACGGGTTCGAGCGGCTGCACTTCGCGTGGGCTGGCAGCGAGCACCGACGGCAGCCGCATTACTACCGCATCCACGGGCCGTCGTTCTTCGCCGAGTACGACAACACGCAGGACATGGCGAACCACATCCACTCGGTGTGGCGGGACACCGAGGCCGACTTCGGGGCCGACGCCTTGGCGGCGCACTACGCCCAAGCGCACTAGAACTTAGAACAAGGTTGGCATACTTGTAGGGGCGGCCAACTGGCCGCCCCTACGTGTTTCCTGAATGCTCACCCCCAGGTGGCGGCCCTCTTACCCGCCTTCGTCCGGGACGAGGAGATCGGCGGTGTGGAGGAGGATGGTCTCGACGACCTGGCGGCCGACGATGTACACGGTCGCGCTGGAGGTGTTCCTGACCCAGTAGGACTCCTCGTCGCGCTCGAGGAAGACGATGCGCTGCGTGGCGGCGTTGAGGCCCTTCTTGGGCTCGAGGAGCAAGGAGGCGTCGGGGATGTCGAAGTTGAGGCGGGCGGACTCCGCTTCGCTGGCAAAGCCGGTGGCGCGGAGGGTCTGGACCGCACCGAGGATAGCAGCTGTCGCCTGGGTGTTGGCCTGGATGGGGCCTCCGTCGGTCTGGAGGTGGAAGAAGGGGGCCGACTCGGAGATGGAGACGGACATGACCTCTTCCGGGGTCTGGCGCGGGTAGCGGAGGGTGAAGGAGCCGAGGACCTCCAAGGGCATCGTGACGATGGTGGGGTCGCGCCAGGAGTCGGGGTCCGAAGCGAACAGGTCGGAGAAGCGGCAGGGGACGGCATAGACGTTGTCGCGGTCCTCACGGCGGAGGTAGCAGAGGGCGACGGTCTGGGAGCCGATGCCGACGATGAAGCGCTCTTGAACAGAGTTGCCGAGAAGGAACTGCACCTCGGTGCCGTTCTCGGCGTCCACGCCCATACGAAGGTGGCTGGCGCTGTTCTGAGCGACGAGCTGCGCGCCGTCGAACTTCTTGACGGTGTTCCAGAACTCCTGGAAGCGGGCCTGGTCTATGTTGAGCTGGCCCACGCGCCATACGTCGGCGGACTCGCCGACCCGTTTGAGGCTGACCTCGCTGTCCTTGGACTTGAGCACGACCTGGTCCACGACGTCGGGTGCGATGGGAAGTAGGCCGGAAAGGGACGAGTCGGCGGTTCCCGCGCTCACCAGCTTGAAGACGGCCACGGCTATGCCGAGGGCGATAAGGGCGATGAGGACGTAACCTACCTGCCTACTGTTCACGTTTGTACACCCGCATGCCGGTCTTGCGGCGGATGAAGAAGCGCCAGCCGCCGAAGAGGACGATGAGGAGAGGGACGCCGACCATGTTGGCGTACTGCGTGAGGTCTTTGAGGCCCTGGCTCTCGTACCTGAGCGGCCGTTGGGCGATGACCTTCGAGCGGATGGGTGCGAGAGACTCGTCCTGGGCGAGCCAGTCTATCCAGTTGAGGCTGAGGGCGATGTTGGACTCGCTGAACTGAATGGCAGCGTCTGTAATCCAATCGGAGTCGCCGACGACGATGATGCGCCAGGCAGCGCCGCTTGCGGTGCCCGTGCCCTCGGCTGCGGCGGCCATGAGCTGGTCCCCTAGGTCGCCTCGCTCGACGGCGTATTCGGCGGTCTCGCGTTTGGGGCTGACGTCGCCATAGTCGAACCGGAGGGCGCCTGTGGGCGAGGTTCTCATCAGCTCGATGTGACGGTCCACTCCTAGCTGTGCCTCCGTCTCCTGGCTCAACTCGACAGAGGCGGGCCAGGGCAGCACGACCGACTGGACGGAGCCGGAGATCCTGCGGTGCGTGGCGCTCTGCGCGACCGGCACCTTGGGCCAGTAGGGGTAGGGGAGGAGGACGCTCCCGCCACCGGCGCTGAAAGAGAGCTGCTGGTTGGAGCCCAGGTCCAGGACGACGTTGTCGTGAACGAAGATGCCGTAGCGGTTGAGCCACAGCGGCAGGTTGGTCTGGGTGGCGCCCAGACTGAAGGTTGTGATGTCCACTTGGGTGGTGTCCACCAGGAACATGGCCTTGCCGCCCCGGGCGAAGAAGTCGTCGAGGGCGTCCAGCTCGGGAGCTGAAAGGGGTTGGATGCCGCCTGGGACGATGAGGATCTCGATGCCAGTGAGGTCGAGGAGGCCGGTCGGGTCGGCGGAGACGTCCACCAGTTCATACTGTTCGCGGAGCTGGCCGGTGACGAAGAGCATCTCGCTGTTCCTATCATGCTCGCCGTGGCCGGTGAGGAAGCCGACCGTCGTGCGCTCCTCGCGGACCATGCTGCTGGTAAGCGCGGCGACGCGGTACTCCAAGCCGTCCACGGTGTCCACGAACTCTATGGCGCGTCGCTGGTTGGTGTAGGAGAGGGTGATGCCAAGCCAGCCGGTCTTGACCTGGAGTTCGTCTTCGGTCTGGATATTGAATTGCTGGGGCTGTACGCCGGCCAACTGGGCCTCCGCGGCAAGTTCGTCCTTCGAGGGGTCGGCGCCGGGGAAGCGCCGCACGAGGCGTATCAAGTCGGACTTGGAGTCTAGGTCGGCGAGGAAGGCTTCGACGTCGTCGGTGACGGTAGCGATCTGGACGGGCGGGTCTTTCGACATATAGAGGTTGATGACGAGCAGGTCGTCAAGGCCGTCCAGGATGTCCAGGGTGGCAGGGCTGAGGGTGTAGCGCTTGTCCTCGGTGAGGTCCCAGCGCCCGCCGATATCGTTGCCGAACCAGCCGACGAGGATGCTGGCGATGAGGAAGCCGAGGACGCCGAGCCGAAGGTTGCGGTACAAGGCCGTGTGGTGGCTGAGGGTGCGCCCCCGGACGAGGAGGTAAGTGCCGCAGAGGAAGGTCGAGATGAGGGCGGCGAAGTAGAGGAAGTCCCGCAGGTCAATGACGCCGCGGGCGATGTTGGCGTAGTGGCTGAGCGGGCTGATGTCCTGTAGGAGCACGGCGACGGAGGACGGGAGGGCCAGGTTACCCGACAGGCCGATGAGGATGAGGACGACGTTGATGAACAGGGCCAGGATGAAGACGACGATCTGGTTCCGGGTCATGGCGGAGGTGAACATGCCGATGGCGACGAACGATGCGGCGAGGAGGATGGCGCCGATGTACTGAGCGACGATGCCGCCGGCGTCGAGGTTGCCGCCGAACTGCAGGAACAGGGGGATGCCTACGGTGAGGAGGATTGCGACCGTGACGAAGGCGAGGCCTGCGATGAACTTGGCGAACAGGACGGTCCATGTCCTGATGGGGTGGGTCAGCAGGAGCTCGAGAGTGCCGTCGCGCAGCTCCTCGGCGAACAGCCTCATGCACGCGGCGGGCACGACGATCATGAGGACGAAGGGCAGGATGTCGAAGAGGGGGCGCAGGGACGCCTCATCGGTGACGAATGCTCCCCTGACGAAAAAGGCTCCGCGGAAGAAGGTGTAGGAGAGGATGCCGACGAAGAGGATGAGCAGAACGTAGCCGGTGGGCTGGTCGAAGTACGCCTTGAGGTCTTTGCGGATGAGGGCGAGGTAGGTGCGCATGCCCTACTGCTTGTCCTCCGATGACTTCGAAGGGCCGTGCGTTTCCGGCTTGGGAGCCTGCTGCTCGACGGTAAGGGCGTGGAAGATGTCCTGGAGACGGGCCTCGACCTCGTGGAGCTCCCAGAGCACCCAATCGCGCTTCTTGGCGAGCTGGAACACCTGGGGCCGCGGGTCGGCGTCGCCGGAGTAGTCGAGGATGAAGCGGAGCCTGCCCTCCGGCGAAGGCTGGGCATGGACGGCGGCGACGCCGTCCAGCTTGGCAAGAGCGGCCTCGACGTCCTTCCCTTGGACCTCGACGTGGATGGCGCGGGCGCCCTTAACGCGCTTGGAGATCTCCTTCACCGGGTCGTCGGCGATGAGCTTGCCCTTGTTGATGACGAGGAGGCGGTCACAGGTGCCCTCGATCTCCTGGAGGACATGGGTGCTGAGCATGATGGTGCGGTCGCGGCCGAGGTTGCGGATGAGTTCGCGGATGGTGACGCGCTGGTTGGGGTCGAGGCCCTCGGTGGGCTCGTCCATTATGAGGATGTCGGGCCGGTGAAGGATGGCGCCGGCGAGGCCGGTGCGCTGGCGGTAGCCTTTGGAGAGCGTGCTGACAGGCCGGTAGTAGTACTCCTGGAGGCCGGCTTCGTCCACCGTCGAGGCGATATTCTCGCGGCGCCTGGCCCCTTTGAGGCCGCGCACGTCGGCGACGAAGTCGAGGTACTCCTTGACGAGAAGGTCGCCGTAGAGGGGGTTGTTCTCGGGCAGGTAGCCGATGAACTCGCGGGTGGTGATGTCCTTCTCCTGCGTGTCTATGCCCTTAATCTTGATGCGCCCGACGTCGGGGCTGTAGTAGGAGGTGAGCATCCGCATAGTGGTCGTCTTCCCGGAGCCGTTGGGGCCGAGGAAGCCGACAATCTCGCCCTTGCGGATGCGGAAGGTGACGTCGTCCACGGCGCGGCGCTCGCCGAAGAGTTTGGTGACGTTCTGTACTTCTATCGCCAGCCCGTCGGTGTCCTGAGTTGCCTGCTGTGTTTCAGTCGTGGTCATGGCCTGCTAGAGAAAGCTACGCCCGATGGTGATAAACGGTTTGCTGCCCCGAGAGGTTAGCGAAGCCGCTTCCGAACGATGCATTGTAGCAGCGGAAGGCCCAGCTATCCAGAGCCTTTTGGTGCGTCCTGAAGGGCGATTCTGCAAGCTGGTCAGGAGCGGCGCTGCCCCTTGATGGCCTTGACGACGTTCCCGGGGGACATGGGCACCTCGGCGACACGGACGCCGATGGCGTCGTAGATAGCGTTGGAGATGGCGGGCAGAGGCGGGACGATGGAGGACTCGCCGACGCCACGGACGCCGTAGGGGTGGCCTGGGTTGGCGACCTCGATGATGACGGTGTCGATCATGGGAACGTCCAAGGGCGTGGGCGTTCGGTAGTCGAGCAGGCTGGGGTTGAGCATCTCGCCCTTGTCGTTGAAGACGTACTCCTCGAAGAGCGCCCAGCCGATGCCCTGGACCGTGCCACCCTGCATCTGGCCCTCCACATAGCTGGGGTGGATGGCCTTCCCCGCGTCCTGGAATACGGTGTAGCGCAGGATGTCCACCTTGCCGGTCTCCGGGTCCACCTGGACGTCCACGATGTTGGCGGAGTAGGAGCCGCCCCAGCCGCCGGGATTCATGGCCGCGCGGGCGACGATGGGGCCGCCCGTCTCGTTCATCGAGGCGCCGAGCTCCTTGAGGGTCAGGCGAAGCTCGGGGTCGGTCTTATGCTTGGCGGCGCCTCCGGCGAACTCCACCTGGTTCTCGGGAACGCCCCAGATGTGGGCCGCGCGGGCGATGAGGAGGCGCTTCATATCCTGGCCAGCCTCGTAGGCGGCCCAGCCGCTCTTGAAGGCGGAGCTGGAGCCGCTGGAGACATCGGTGAAGCCGATGGTATCGGTGTCGGCGACCTGGGGGTTGACCTCCTCCACGGGGATGCCCAGAACCTCGGCGAACTGCTGGGCGAGGCCGGTTCGGGTGCCGCCGATGTCCACGGAGCCCAGAGAGAGGGCGATCCTGCCATCGAAGACAAGGCTGGCGACCACGACAGCCGCGCCGGAGACGTTGCCGCTGTAGCCGAAGGAGACGCCGCGGCCCCGGTTGGGGCCGGAGCCCGCCAGAGGCGCTCTGTAGTGTGCATGACTGCGGATGGCCTCAAGGGTCTCGATGAAGCCGATGCGGGGGTTGCGGGTGCCGTCGGCCTTCCGGGTGCCCTCGCGGGCGGCGTTCTTCAGCCGGAAGTCGAGGCGGTCCATACCGAGCTTGCGGCACAGTTCCTCGACGACGGTCTCGGTGCCGAGGGCGCCGTTGGGCGTGCCGGGGGCGCGGTAAGCCCCGGTCTTGGGCTTGTTGTCGAGGACGTCGTAGCCGTCTATCCACATGTTCTCGATGTCGTAAGGGGCAAACATACAGTTGGCGGCGTTGTCCACGTAGGAGCCGGGATAGGCGCCTGCGTCAAAGGCGAGGTACGCCTTTGCGGCGGTGATGCGCCCGTCCTTGGTGGCGCCTATCTTGACGCGGACCACCCCGCCGCAGGTGGGGCCGGTGGCCTGCAGGACCTCTGCGCGGGACATGGTCATCTTGACCGGACGGCCCGCCTTGCGGGAGAGGACGGCGGCGATGGGCTCCAGGTGGCAGGTGATTTTTCCGCCGAAGCCGCCGCCGATCTCCATGGGGACGACCTTGACGCGCGACTCGGGCAGCCCGACGAGCTTGGCCGTCTCGTGGCGGACGCCGAAGTGGCCCTGGTTGCTGCACCAGATGGTGAGGATGTCGTCGGGTGCCCACCATGCGGTGGCGTTCTGTGGTTCGATGTAGCCCTGATGGACGGTTTTGGTGCGGTACTCGCGCTCGACGACGGCGTCGGCCTTGGCGAAGCCTTTGTCCACGTCGCCGAGGCGGACCTTGTGGTGGAGGGCGATGTTAGTGCCCTCCAGCGACCGGTCGCGCGGGTTCGCCGCGATGATGCGGTCGTGGAGGACGGGCGCGCCCGGCTTCATGGCCTCCTCCACGTCTGTCACGTGGGGCAGGACCTCGTAGTCCACCTTGATGAGGGAAAGGGCTTCCTCGGCGGCATGCGGGCTGGTGGCCGCGACGGCGGCGACGCCGTGGCCTTTGTAGAGCACCTTCCCGTCGGCGAGGACGTTATTGCTGAGGTAGCGGAAGCTGACCCAGTAGGCGGCGTACAGCTCGAACAGGCTGTCGTCCACCGGCGCGAGGTCGCGGGCGGTGACGACCGCAAGGACGCCGGGGAGCTTCTCGGCCTTGGAGGTGTCTATGGAGCGGATGCGCGCGTGGGCGTGGGGGCTGCGGAACACTTTGCCGTGGAGCATCCCGGACAGGTGGATGTCGGCGCCGTAGCGGGCGCGGCCTGTGACCTTGTCCACACCGTCGTGGCGGACGGGCCGCTGGCCGACGACCTTGAACTCCTTCTGGGAGAGGACGATGTTGTGCTCTGTCTTGGTTGCCATAGCTTGGCCTGCCTGTTCTGCGCCTATCTGGCGGGATGGGGACGCCATTGTAGCACGGGCGCTAGTTGCCGCGGACGGCGATGACGAGGAGGACGATGACGACAGGGATGATGAGCATCCAGAGGATGCGCCGCGGGGACAGCTTCATGGGGGTATTGTAATATGGAGTGGGCCTTGGAGGGCCTCTTTCTTTGGCAAAGCCTACCGGCAAGACGTACAAGCTCGTGGCGCTGGACGTGGACGGGACGATCCGCAGCAAGGAGCACCCTATCTCGGACCGGACTCGGCGCGCCATCGCCCAGGTGGTGGAGGCCGGCGCGGTGGTGACGCTGGCGACAGGGCGGTCGTACCGCTCAGCGGTGAAGCAGTCGCAGGAGGTGGGCGTCACCGCGCCCATCGTGTCGTTCCAGGGGGCGCACCTGGCGGACCCGGCGACGGAAGAGGTGTTCTGGCACCAGCCGCTGACCGAGGCGCTGACGCGGGAGGCGCTGGACGCGATGCGGGCGTGGAGCGGGGACGTCATGGCGTACTACGGCCACGAGGTCTATGTGAACAAGATGACGCCCTGGATCGAGGCGTACGGCGGGCGGAACGAGGTCGTCATCAACGAGGTGGGCGACCTGACGAAGGTGGCCGAGATGGAGCCAACGCGGCTGGTGGCGGTGGGCGACCCGGAAGAGGTGGAGAAGCTGGAGTCGCAGCTGCAGGGCATCTTCGATTCGGCGCTGCATGTGACGCGGTCGCTGCCGCAGTTCTGCGAGGTGCTTCACCCGCGGAGCGGCAAGGACAAGGCGCTGGAGCAGCTCTGCAAGCCGCTGGGCATCGGCAGGGAGAAGGTGGTGGCGTTCGGCAACGGGTACAACGACGTGGACATGCTGCGATGGGCCGGCCTGAGCGTCGCTATCGGTGGCGCGGTGCCGCAGGCGCTGGCGGCGGCAGACCGGACGGCGCCGCCGGTGGAGCAGGACGGCGTGGCCCAGGTGCTCGAGGAGCTACTGGCCCAAGGGATGTTCCGCTAGTTCGTGCAGGGTGCTCTGGCTTGACCGAGCGCGTGTGGGTACAATATCCACCACGTTACACTTCCAACTTCTGAGGTCTATGTGAGTCTTTAGCTATGTCGAACCTCATACCTGACTGGGCACAAAGGACGCTCACCGGAGAGGCGCTGTTCGCCCTCATCATCCTCGGCGGGGCACTGGCGCTTGCCCTCCTCGTACATCCGCTTGTCTCACGGGTCGCCAAGATGTTCACCCGCAAGACCAAGACGACGCTGGACGACCTGTTGATTGACGCCATCCAGGCCCCGCTCTTCGTCTTCATCCTGATCCAGGGCCTGTACCTCGCTGCCAGCAGCATCTCTGTGCTGCACGATACGCAGGGCGGCGTCACCAAGACCTGGCTGGTCATCATGTTCGTCATCCTCATGGTGGCCGCAACTCGGGTGATACGCGCGTTCATCACCTGGTACGGCCAGGAGATCGCCGTTAAGACCAAGAGCAACATGGACGAGAAGCTCCTGCCCATCGTCCGGCGCGTGTTGACGGTGTTGATCTATGCCATCGGCGGCCTGTTGATACTGGACAACTTGGGACTCGAACTGAGCCCCTTGATCGCGGGCCTGGGCCTCGGCGGCCTCGCCGTCGCGTTGGCCCTCCAGCCGATGCTGAGCAACTTCGTCGCCAGCGCGGCGATGGTCAGCGACCGGGCAATCTCCGTGGGGGACTTCGTCGAGCTTCAAGGCGGCCCGAGCGGGACGATCCAGGACATCGGCTGGCGGTCCACTAAGATCGTCACGCCTGTGGGTAACCTGGTGAGCATCCCGAACTCGAAGCTGGCGGACACCATCTTCACCAACTACGACATCCCCACCAAGGACGTGGCCGTGGTCCTCAACTGCGGCGTGTCCTACGAGAGCAACCTGGCGCAAGTTGAACAGACGGCGCTGGAGGTCGCGCAGGGGCTGGTCAAGGACCTGCCGGACACCGTGATATTCAAAACCTTCGAGCCGGTGCTGCGCTTCCGGGAGTTCGGCGACTCCAATATCACCTTCGTGCTGGTGGTCAAGGCAGTGGACAGGGTCCAGAGCTTTCTCGTGACCCACGAGCTGGTCAAGCGGCTCCACGAGCGGTTCGGGAAAGACGGCATCGAGATCAACTACCCCGTGCGGAAGCTCGTGTACGCCCAGGATGGGAAGAAGCCGGTGGCGTCCGCTGGCAAGCGGAGCGCGTCGTCCGATCGGACGGGTGTGCTGGGCGCTCCGGACGTGGACATGGACGCCGACGCTTAGGGGGCCACGCTGAGCAAGCCCTCGAACCCACCGACGGTGGTCGTCCTGGGTGGGATTAACATGAACTTCATCGGACTCACCCAGCGTGTGCCACAGCCTGGGGAGACGGTGACGGGCGAACGATTTTACACCGCCCCCGGCGGCAAGGGCGCGAACCAGGCGGTGGCGGCGTCGCGCATGGGCGGGCCGGTGCGGATGGTGGGCCGGGTGGGCCGCGACACGTTCGGCCCTGCGTTGCTGGAGGGCCTACGGCGCGACGGCATAGACGTATCGGGCATCGCTGAAGACCCCGACAACCCCTCGGGCATTGCCATCATCCTGCTGGACGGTAAGCGGCAGAACTATATCGTCCAAGTGCGCGGGGCGAACCTCCACTGTGATGCTACGCAGCTCCAGGCAGCCAAGGCAGCGATGCGCGGCGCTAGGGCGCTGATGATCCAACTCGAACTGCCCTTCTCGGTCACACTGGAGGCGGCGCGCCATGCCAAGGCCAACGGCGTGCTCGTGGTGTGGGACCCTGCGCCGCCGATGGAGCCGGTGAAGACGGCGTACCGCGCGGTGGACGTGCTGACGCCGAACCAGAACGAGGCGCAGTTCCTCACCGGCATCGAGGTCACCGGGCCGGAGACGGCGCGCAAGGCGGCGGAGGCGCTGGTGGCCGCCGGGGTGTCCATGGTGGTGGTGAAGCTTGCGGAGCAGGGGGCATGCTACGCGTCCAAGCGGGAGCAGGGGTATGTCCAGGGGTTCAAGGTGGATGTGGTGGACACCATCGGCGCGGGGGACGCCTTTGGCGGCGCGCTGACGGTGGCGCTGGCTGAGGGCAGGCCGGTGAGCGAGGCGGTGCGCTGGGGGTGCGCGGCGGGTGCCCTGGCGGTCACGAAGCCGGGTGCGCAGGGCGCCATGCCGATGCGGGCCGAGGTGGAGGCGCTGCTGGCCCGGAGCCCGTCCCGCTAGGCGAAAGAGAGTTTCAGGGAACCGTAGGGGCGCTCGGATACCTCAGGACGTCCCTACGTCGCTTCAGGCTTATGGCGTTGGTGACTCGGTTTCCTCGACAGGCGACTCTTTGGTAGGCGTCTCTTCGAAGAGCGCTTCGCCCGAGGAGGCCTCGTCATCCGGGGCGGCGAAGAGGTCAATCATCTCCAGGAACCTGGAGCGGCCTTCAGCCTCGGCCAGCCGCGCCTCGCGGACCTCCTCGCCTATGCCACGTGCGAAGCTGATAACCGCCTCTCCTCGCTCCCTGGCCAGCATCTCGAAATCGGGGGCATCGCCGCCGAAGAAGTCGGCATCGAGCGTGCGCAGGATGACGGCGCGGCGCTCGCCGGTCATCTCCCTGATCTTGGCGAAGGCAACCCGGGACATCATGCCCTCGAGGCGCTCCGGGTCGAACTCCTCGAGGTGTGCGTCGTCCAGCCCGTCCATCATGCCTTCGATGCGCTCGCGCTCCAGGCCCGTGATCTCGCGGGACAGGAAACCCTCGGCCAGCTCCTTGACCTTGTCGGGGCCGAAGTCGAGGAAGTCGGCCTGCTCTACCGTAAAGACGAATCTCTTGACCTTTTCACGGTCGAACTCCCCCAAGTCAGCAGCCTCGATGTTCTCGACGAAGGCTTTGATCCTATCGCGGCCCGCACCGGTGAGGTCGTCGGCCTCCAACGACTCGATGAAGCCCTTGATTTTGTCGCGGCCGAACTCTGGCATGTCCTCGGCCTCCAGGTTCTCGACGAAGGCCTTGACCTTGTCCCTGCCGAACCCACGCATGTCGCGGAAGTCGGCCCCGTCTACGAACGCCTTGATCTTGTCGCGGCCCACCTCCGCGATGTCATCGGGGTTCAAGGTCTCGATGAACCCCCTGACCTTGTCGCGGCCGAACTCTCGCATGTCCTCGGGGTCGAGGCCATCCACGAAGGCGCGTACTTTTTCGCGCCCGATGGCCGAGAGGTCATTTGCAGCCATCTCCTCGACGAATGCCTTGGCCTTTTCACGGCCGGCGGCGATAATGTCTTCGGGCACCAGGCCGTCCACGAACGCGCGGGCCTTCTCGCGGCCGAAGTTGCTGAGGTCTTCCGCGTCCAGCGTGTCGACGAACGCCCTGGCCTTCTCCGGGTCGAAGCCGGGGAGGTCTTTGGGGTCGAGGGTTTCGATGAACTCCCTGGCCCTGTCGCGCCCGAAGCCGCGGAAGTCGGCGGCGTCGAGGTTCTCGATGAAGGCTTTCACCTTCTCCTTGTCGAGGCCGCCGATGTCTTCGGCGCCGATGCCGTCCACGAAGGCCCTGAGCTTGTCGCGCCCCATCTCCTTCAGGTCTTTGGGGTCAAGGCCCCTTATGAACTCCCTGGCCTTGTCGCCTTCGAACTGGGACAGGTCTTTTGACTCCAAGCGGTCCACGAAGGCGCGGAGCTTCTCCCTGTCGAACTGCTCCAGGTCGGAGGAGTCGAGCTGCCCGAGGAACTCGCGGGCCTTTTCGGGGTCGAACTCCCTGAGGTCGTTGGTGTCCAGGTGCTCAACGAACTCACGCGCCTTCTCCCTGCCGAATCCAGCGACGTCTTCAGCCTCCAGGTTATCGAGGAAGGACTTGAGGCGGTCGCGGCCAAGCTGGTCGAGGTCGTCGGGGTTGAGGTTTTCGACGAAGTCGCGCGCCCTGTCGCGGCCGAGCCCGGCCAAGTCGTCCTTGCCGGCGCGCTCGAGGATGCCGCGGACGAAGTCGTTGCCGAGATCTTGGATGGCCTTGTCGTCTAGATCGCGGATGATGTCGAAGGCGGAGTCGGGGTCGAGTCTGCGCAGCTGGTCGCGGCCAAGCTCTTTGGCCCGCTCGAAGGCCTCACGTGCCTCGTCGCTGCGTGGGAGGTCACCGAACTCCCCGTCAGGCCTCTGGGGACAGTCGCCCACCGGGCAGTCACCGGGGAACCGACCGTCGGGGCCTGTGGGGCAGGTCTCTGGAGTGCAGCCGCCAGGGCCACCAGGGCCTGTGGGACAGGTCTCTGGGGTGCAGCCGCCAGGGCCAGGCCTGCCGGGCTGGCCGCCGGTGGGGTCGGGCGAAGGTGTCTGCGCGGATGCGATGCCGATGCTGAGGGCGAACGTCACCACCGCGATGGTCGTGAGCATCATCAGACGTTTCATGGCTTAACTCCTCGTTTACGGGGGCCTAAGGAGCGCACTCGAAGTTCGCCAGCAGGCGTTGGAACCTGATCTGGACGGTGACCGAGTCAACGCCGGTCACTGTGAGCACATAAGCCGTATCGGCGCTGGGGCAGAGCCACGTGCCGATCAGCCCGCCGCCTACGACGGTGTCTCCGGACGAGGCGGAGAAGCCGCCGAACCGGCCCGTTTGGCCGGAGACCTGGATGTCGGCCTCGCTGACGGCGGTGAAGGTGATGCTAGGGCGCGTGGCCTGGAGGGTCGCGTAGGCCTCCTCCAAGAGGGTCTGGGGGGTGTAGTCCACGGCAGGCAACCAGATGAGGATGGCGGTGACGCCGCTGTACTGGAACTGGACCTGGCCCTGCGACTCGGAAGGCTCGGACTCGGACCAGCCCGCCGACTGGACGTCCGCCTGGCCGTCTATGCGGAGGGTGAAGCCGAACCCGTCCACGAGCGTAAACTCGCCGAGCGGCGTAGGCGTCGGTGTGGCCGAGGGCCTCGGTGTGGGCGCCGCTGCTGGCTTGGCCGTCGGCGTCGGGGGTACGGGCGTCGGCGTGTTGGTGGCGGCTGGCGAAGGGATGGCCGCGGGGGTCGGGGTGAACGTTGGGTTGACCTCTACCTCGGCCTCGGGTTCGGGGGTGGACGTGGCCGCTTGCTCCTGTGCCGTAGGCTCGGTGGGCAAGGGCAGGGGAGTCTCGGCCTCCTCCGGCGCCTGGGTGGCCTGCAGGACGTGGGTTGCCTGCCGGGCAGCGGTTGGCGCGGGGGTCGGCTCGGCGCTCTTGGAACAGGCTGCTAGCGCCAGTGCCGTGAGAACCACGGCGACTGGCAGCAGCCAGACGAAGAACTTCCCAAGATGGTTAGATTGCATAAGCTTGACTTTGATTCTGCGGCTATGTGGGGAGATTTTCAAGGGGAATGTGTAGGAAGGCGGTGGTGATAGGATAAAGAGGTTGTGACAAATATGTGGCTTTCGCCAGGAATCCCTACAGGGGCGCGTCCTCCGACTCCAGGTCGCGGATCTCCTTCTCGAGCTGGCCAAGCTTGGCGAAAGACTGGTGGATGAGGTAGTAGGAGCGCTGGAGGTAGAGTTCTGCGAGGCGCGTGCTGCGCTGGTCGGCCCCCTTGGCGGCCTTGATGAGGCGGGCGATGTGGTGGTGCTCCGGCAAGTGGCGGGCAAGGACGCCGATCTCGTCCTCGGTCTCTTTGACTACGCCGGACTCGGCGCCCTCGACGGCGAAGCGCAGGCGGCCCACTAGTTTGGTCAGTTCGCTGAGTTTGTCGCCGTCACTCATGAGGCCGTAGAGCACCTCGTTGACGCCCATGCCGGAACCGGCGCCGTCGGCCTCCTGGTCCGAGGCTGCGACCCCCTCGGTGGCTCCGGTGTACAGGTCGGCGTACTTGTGGATGGCGTCGTTGACGGTGTACATGGCGGCGGCGACGTCGGCGACGTTGACGGCGCCGCCGTTCAGGATGTCG
>Ga0194131_10000242_pt1 | contig 87562 bp, 52 predicted proteins | sample TA2KigO120mmetaG_FD_148631 | JGI IMG/M metagenome (GOLD analysis project Ga0194131, IMG submission 148631) | Freshwater microbial communities from Lake Tanganyika, Tanzania - TA2015053 Kigoma Offshore 120m | ecosystem: Environmental > Aquatic > Freshwater > Lake | place: Tanzania: Lake... | reverse complement strand
TGACGGTCTCTTTTGCCGCGAACTGGCCGTCCTGATAAAGCCACTTGTGGACTTGGAGTTGGTGGCCCTTGCCAAAAAGGGCTTCCACCGCCTCGGGCGTGAGGTGGCAGTGACGAGCGCTGACATTCACGACGAGGGGGTTAGGAGCGGAAGCCTTGCGCGGGAGCGGCTTACCCAGCCTGCCATAAACGGACTGCCTGACGAGATGCTCGATGACAGCCCGAGGCGGCAACGGTTGAGTGACGACAGCCATTACGAAACCGAGTCTGTCAGTTTTTGAAAAATAGTCAAATGATTTCTTGCAAAATCTTTCAACTTCTATCACTGTGCTTCCATACATGACGGCAGAAGAGCGACAAACTCGTATCGCAGAACACCTTGTGAAGGTGGAGTTCGCCTCGCTTGAGGAGCTTTCCGAGCTCGTGGATGCGTCCGTTTCGACTGTCCGGCGTGATGTGACCTTCCTTGAATCCAAGGGCTCAGTGTGCCGAACTCACGGGGGCGCCCGATTGGTGAACCCGAAGTCGGACGAATACACGTTTAGTGCGCGGGACACGCATCAACTCGCGGAGAAGGAGTCCATCGGAGCAGCTTGCGCCGCCCTGATTTCACCGAACCAAACGGTCATAATTGACGCAGGCACGACATGCTACCATGTGGCTAGACACTTGGAGGCGAAGCGGCCGCAGGTCTTCACCAATTCCCTGCCCGTGGCGAATCTGTTTTCCACGGCGCACAAACTGGAGGTGGTCGTTTCTGGCGGCGTGATCTATCCACGACTCGGCGTCCTGGTCGGCCCGCTGGCGGTGGAGGCGTTTTCGAAGATCCGCGCCGACGTGGCGATCATGAGTTGCGGCGGCGTCACGGCGGCGGGCATCACGAACTCGCACGGGTTGCTCATCGACATCCAGCGCGCCATGATCAACGCCGCCCGACGCGTGATCTTCTGCGTGGACTCCACCAAATTCGGCCGGCAATCCATTTCCAAGCTCTGCGACCTGGATATCATCGACGTCGTCGTCACCGACCCCGCCGCGCCGGAGCCCTTCCTCGAATTGCTGAGGAGCCGCAAAGTCCACGTCGTGGTCGCGCGCGGAGAATCGGTGGAACCAATGCCGGAATTGCCCGCCCCGTCGGCCAAGGAACTGAAAGCGATGCTTGAGGCGCAGGATGATTCAGACGAATTGCCCGTCCACGTTCTGTAATCGGCACGGCTCGCGGGGGGCGTTGAACAGCGTTTTGACTCGGTTGGGCCGGGCGAAACGCGTTTCTACTTTCTGGGTGTCGCGTTGATTTCGATGCGGTCTTTGCCGATGACGGCAGTGCCTTGCACTCGCGTTGCAGCGGGGGTGATGCCCTGCGGGAGGTCCACGACGGTGTTGGTCGGCGAGACGTTGAGGCCGAGCGCCTGAGGCGACGGCCCGCTCGCAGGTGTGAGCGGGGCGAGGCCGCGCGATCCCGGTTGTTGCGCCGGCAAAGCGACGGAACGCGCAGCCGGCGCGGGGTCCGTCAACCGCTGGCGCTGACGTTTGTCGATCGATTCGTTCATATGACTGCCGGGGCTCGTTTGGAGGTTTCGCTCGGCATCGGAGTCCCGGGGTTGCGGAACAAAGACACCCGTGAACACCACCGGCTGATTCAAGGTGCGATTCGTCCCCGCCGCCCGGAAGTAAAACGTCGCGCCGGGCGCGGCTTCCGATGCCTTGAGCTTGGAATCAGCCTCGTTCAGGCGACCGGTTGTGACCGCCGGAAGGTCTCGGACCTGTTTCTGAAGTTCGTCAAGGGTGCGCTTCTTGGCCTCGCCGAGTTCCCGGTCGGACCACTGCACGTCGGTTCCCGTCGCCGGGGTGACAACTCCCCAGTAAGTCGAGCCGTCTGCATCGGTAACGACGACTCGGTTGCCGTCGCTTTCGAGTCGGAAGTTGGTAAGCACGTCCGGCATCGGCGGAGAAAGCAGGTTGCGGCGGAACTTCGCCCGCGTCTCGTCCTGCGAGAATTCCTGTCGCAGCGCCTTGTCGGAGGCGAAGAAACCTCCTATTGCGGTCGTGCCGGCTGCAGGCGTGACCGTCGCAGCCAAGGCATCCTTGCGTACCGCGTTCATCGTGGGTTCGGCCTGTGGTCGAACCCCGGCAGTGGCGGGCTTGCCGGCTTCAACCGCTGGTAAGGCCTGCGATGCTGAGGGTGCGGCCGGAGGCGCGAGGTGCAAACCAGGCTCGGGTGCCGCGCCATCCCGGACCGTCGCAGTCTCAGCCTTCGCCTTCTCCAGCTTCGGCAACTCGGCGGAAGGGGCGCGGTTCAATCGATCCGTCGCCACGGCCACGCCGTTGTCGTTCTTGTCCTTTGCCGGAGCGATGAGTTTCTCGCGGTCGACGCGCCTTGGAGCGCCTTCGCGATAAGCATTGACCACTTCCCTCCCGGCGTTGTCGCGGAGCGGCGCGACTGCAGGCACTGGCTGCGGGGTGCTCCCGCCGGCGGAGAAACGGACTGGTTCGCCTCCCGCGCGCCCCGCGAGTGCGCTGCCCTCGCCGGCACCGGCGCGCTCGGCCGGGCGGTCGCCGAGGAAGTCCGGCGCGGGTCGCGCGGTCGGAGACGTTGCTGTGCTTACCGGCCCGCCGCGCCCGCCCTGGTCATCGCTGTCGGTGGTTGTGGTGCGCCGGTTGTCCTGCTGGATGAAAGTGAGCACGAGCGCGAAGGCCGCGAGCGCGGTGGCGCCGAACGCGAGCCGAGGCCAGAATCGCGGGAGCCAGTTGGGCGGGTGCGGCGTGGTGGCGAAGGGTCTCGCGAAGTTGCGGGTCGCCTCCTCGCTCGAGGCCGCGAGCGGCTGGGCGATGGCGCGCTGCACTTCGGCCTGCAGCATGGCGCGCGTGGCCGGATGCAGTTCCGCGGGCGCGGCTTGGTGCGCCCGGCTTTGGCCGTAGTCGCGCAAGGCCTTTTCGATCGGACGGTCGGGTTCGCGGTTCATTTAAACTGTGGGTTGGACGGGGAAACGGCGGATTTCTCCCGCTTTTGTTTGGCCCGGAGGACGGCTTCCAGTTTGTCGAGGCACTTGCTCAGGCGCGAGCTGACGGTCTTCTCGTTGAGTTGGAGCGACTGGCTGATCTCCTCGTAGCTCAAGTCGGCGAAGTAGCGCAGTTCAATGATTTCCTGGCACGGGCCACCGAGCTCGTCGAGCGCGACGCCGACCAGCGCGATCCACTCGGCCTTGAGCAGCGACGTGTCCGGCGACGGCGCGGGACTCGGCGGATCGAGCGTGAGCCCCGTCTCTGCGTCCTCGGCGTTGAGTGAAAGCGTGAGCTGTCCGCCGCCGCGTTTGGCGGCGCGGATTTTCTCGCGGTAATCCCGCGCCTTGTTCGCGGCGATCCGGAAAATCCACGTCTGCACCGCGCTGCCGCCGTGGAACGTGGCGATGTGCTTGATGACCGAGAGGAACGCCTCCTGGCAGATTTCCTCGACGTCCTCGCGCGAAAAGTCCGGCGCCAACTGCGCGACGAACCGGCCGGCCGCCGCGTAGTGGAGGTCGAAGAGCTCGTCCCACGCGCGCGCCTCGCCACGCCGGCAACGTGCCAGCAGCTCGGCTTCCGCGGAGGAATTCATGAGGCGGCACTGTAGGCGCGGGATGCGAGCTTGGCCAGCCTGTCGTGTGATCTGGGCAGCGGCCCACAAGATTCGATCCGCACGACGCCGAAACAGCGTGAACCGCGTGAACCCTCGACGGTCATTCCAGCGAGGCGTGGCGCCGAAGGAAACGTGCGCCGGCTTCGGTCAAGCCGCCGGGCTTTCGCCGGGACGCGATGCGGTGCCGGCGGGGGCGGGCGGTTCGGAGGGAGCGGTGGGATCGACGCGCGGCGGTTCGGCGGTTTGGCCGGTGACTTCCGCAAGGGAAAGCTGCTCGGGCGGAACGGTCGCGAGTCCGGCATCGGCGGTGAGCAGTTGCCCGGGCTTCTTCACCACGATCTTCCGCAGTTCATCCGCGGCGGGCAGGTCGTCGAGCGCGCGCAATCCAAAATACTGCAGGAACTCCGGCGTGGTGCCGTAGGTGCCGGGACGCCCGGGCACGTCGGCGTGGCCGGTCTGCACGACGAGGTTGCGCTCGATGAGCGTCTGGATGACGCCATCCACGGACACGCCGCGAATCTGCTCCATCTCGGCGCGCGTGAGCGGCTGGCGGTAGGCGATGATGGCGAGCGTCTCGAGCGCGGGCTGCGAAAGGCGCGACGGGCGGTTGCGCGAGCCGAGCAACGCGCGCAGCCACGGCGCGAATTCGGGCTGGCTCACGAACTGCCATGCGCCGGCGACGCACGCGAGCCGGTAGCTGCGTTGCGCGGCCTCGTGGTCGCGCGCGAGTTCCTCGAGCGCCGTCGTGAGCGCCTCTTCCTTCACTTTCTTGAAGGGCCGCGTCTCGGGTTCGTCGGGCAGTTCCGCGGCGCTGGCGAGCAGGTCGCGAAGTTCCTTCGCGCTGAGCGGCTTTTGCGCGGAGAAGAGGATCGCCTCGAGGATGAACTTCAGTTCCATGTCAGTTGGATTGTGGATTGGGGGTGGCGGATTGCAGATCGGCCTCCGCGGCGGGCACGGCCGATGGCGGCGCGGATTCTGCCGTGGAAGCGCCGCCGGATTCCGGTGGCGGCTCGGGCGCGCGTGCGATCTCGATTTCGGTGAAGGGCTCGGGCTGCGAGGCGACGATGTGCCGGAGCCGGATGAGCTCGAGCACGGCGAGGAACGTGACCACAACCTCGGTGCGCGAGGTGGCATCGGCGAAGATCTCGCTGAACTTGACCACGGTCAGTCGGGCGAGGAGCTGGCGCAGCAGCTCGATCTTCTCGCTGACGGTCCACTTGTCCTCGAAGATGTCGCGCACTTCGTGCGCGGCGACGCGCTTGAGGATGACATTGACGGCGTTGAGCAGGTCGAACAGCGACACCTGCGTGCGCGGCGGCGGCACGGCGAGGTCGGGCTTTCCGGGCACGCGCGGATAGATGTCCTCCATCGCGAACTCACGTTCCTGCAGGCGCGTGGCGACGTCCTTGAATTTCTTGTATTCGACGAGCTTGCGGATGAGTTCCCAGCGCGGGTCCTCCTCGTCCTCTTCGCCCTCGGGCGTGACCTGCTGATCCTTGGGCAGCAGCTCGCGGCTTTTGATATACATCAGCGTGGCGGCCATCACGAGGAACTCGCCGGCGATGTCCAGGTCGAGCTCGCGCATCAACTCCACATGTTCAATGAACTGCGTGGCGATGCGCGTGAGGTCCACCTTGTGGATGTCCACCTCCTCCTTCTTGACGAGATAGAGGAGCAGGTCAAGCGGGCCTTCGAACACCTCGAACTGGACTTTGTATTCAGCCATGCGTCGCCCGCGGCGGGGCGCGGAACGCGCGAACCTTGGCCGAGCGTCTGCGCTTTGGCAATGGCGGAGCAGGCGCGCACTTTGCAGTTGCCCCCGCGCGGGGCAGCCCGTTTCATCCCCGCGCATGACCGGACCGGAATTCTCCGCCGAGCACATCGGCCTGCCCGCGCGCGACACCGCGGCCTTGAAGGACTGGTATCTGCGCGTGCTCGGGGCGCGTCTGGTGTTCGACAACGGCCTGTCGCCCGCGGCTTACTTTGTCGAGGTTCCCGGCGGCTTGATCCTCGAAATCTACCCGGCAGCCGCGGCGCTGCCGGACACGTCGAACAACTCGCTCGCAGGCTGGCGGCATCTCGCGCTGCGCGCCGCGAGCATCGAGTCCGCCCGCGCCGCGCTTGAAGCCCGCGGGGTTACGTTCACAGAATCCCCAAAGCCCGCGGGCGGCGGCGGCCGCGTGCTCTTCTTCAAGGACCCGGAGGGAAACCTGCTGCATCTGGTCGAGCGGCCGGCGGGCTCGGTGTTCGACCGACCGCAATGAGCGGGGGGGGCGCGAGACTTTCGATTTCAGTTTTCAATCGGGAATTGGAGCGAGGCTGGCAGCGAATGAACTCCGACAACGGGCAATCGAACATCGGACATTGGAAATCCGATTCCCTGACGGCCGTCATCTTCGACCTGGACGGCGTGATCGTGGACAGCGAGCCCGTGCATGAGCGCGCGTTCCGCGACGTCTTCGCCGCCATTGGCCACGCGGCGACGCACGGCGTGCACTTCCCCGACTACTACGGCAAGTCCGATGTGACCGTGTGGAAGGACTTCGTGGCGCGGCACCGGCCGCCCGAGCCGCTCGATGAATTGGTCGAGCAGAAGCAGCGCCGGTTCTTGGAAATTCTCCGCGAGTCCAAGCCGGTCTTCGACGCGCTGCCCGCGCTCGTCGCATCGCTCGCGGGACGCTTCAAGCTCGCGGTCGCGAGCGGGTCACCGCATGTCGTCATCGACGCGGTGCTCGGGATGGAGGATTTGCGCCGCCGCTTCGGCGCCGTGGTCAGCGCGGACGATGTCGCCCGCGGCAAGCCGGCGCCGGATGTTTTCCTCGAGGCGGCGCGCCGTCTCGGCGTCGCCGCCGCGGCGTGTTGCGTGATCGAGGATTCCGTGGCGGGTGTGCAAGGCGCGCGCGCGGCCGGCATGCAGGTGATCGGCATCACCACGTCGTTTCCCCGGGAAGCGCTCGCCGCCGCGGGCGCGCACCACGTCGTGTCGCGGCACGCGGATGCGGGCGCGCTGCTCGCGCCGGGTGAGTGACAGCCCTTCGTTCTCGCCTCGTTCCGACGCGGCCGCTACGTTCCACCCGCTCCGAACATGAAGCCCGAGTCCATTCCCGCCCTGCCGGCCGGCGTCCACTTTTCGCGCCTCGACAACGGCCTCACCGTGATCATCCGCGAGGACCGCGCGGCGCCGGTCGTCAGCGCGCAGGCGTGGTGCATGACCGGCAGCATCCACGAGGGCCGGTGGCTCGGCGCGGGACTCTCGCACGTGCTCGAGCACATGCTTTTCAAGGGCACCACCACGCGGGGCTCCGGCCGCATTGACCAGGAGGTGCAGGAAGCCGGCGGCTACATGAACGCCTACACGAGCTTCGACCGGACCGTGTATCACATCGAGGCGCCCGCGGCGGGCGCGCGCATCGCCCTGGACATCCTCGCCGACATCATGCAGCACGCCACGCTGCCCGCGGACGAGCTCGCCAAGGAGCAGGATGTCATCCGCCGCGAGATGGACATGAATCAGGACGACCCCGGGCGGCGCGCGGGGCGGCGGCTTTTCGAGACGGCGTATCTCGTGAGCCCGTGCCGGTTCACCGTCATCGGCTACCCGGACATCTTCAACGAACTCAAACGCGACGACATCACCGGCTACTATCACGAGCGTTACGCGCCGAACAATGTGTTCTTCGTCGTCGCTGGCGACATTCGCGCGGACGAGGCGCTCGAACTTCTCCGGCAGGGCTTTGCGAAGACCAAGGCCCGCGCGCTGCCGCCGCTCGCCATCGCGAACGAACCGCCGCAGGCCGCGCCGCGCGAAGTCATCGAGGAAGCGCCCATCGCGCTCGGCCACGTGCATTGCTCGTGGCACATCCCGGAGGCGCGGCACGCGGACGTCCCGGCGCTCGACGTGCTCGCCACGCTGCTCGGCTACGGCCAGAGCTCGCGCCTCTATCAGCAAGTGCGCGAGAAAGCCGGCGTCGTCCATCACGTCGATGCGTGGACGCACAATCCCGGCATGCCCGGCCTCTTCGGGATGAGCGCGATGGTGGATGGCGACAAGTTCGAGCGCGCGCGCGACGCCATCATGGCCGAGCTCGACCGCATGCGGCAGGAACCCGTCCCGCCCGAGGAACTCACGAAGGCCGTGAAGCAGTTCACCGCGGGCAACTTCGCCACGCGCAAGACCGTGCAGGGCCAGGCGCAGGACCTCGGCTCAAACTGGCTCGGCGCGCACGACCTCAACTTCACCGCCCGCCACCTCGCCGCCGTCCGCTGCCTCACACCGTCCGACCTCCAGCGCGTCGCGCGCCGGTATCTCACGCCGGAGTCGCACACGCTTTACGCGCTTCTGCCCAAGGGCGCCGCGCCGCGCACGAGCGTCCTCGTCCAGCCCGCGGCCGCAAAACCCGCGCAGCGCATGGAATTCTCCAGCGGCCTCCGACTGCTGGCGAAGGAGGACCGCCGCCTGCCGTTCGTCGAGTTCCGCCTCGCCTTCAAGGGCGGCGTGCTCGCCGAGTCGGTCCAGACCAACGGCGTGTCGCAACTGCTCTCGCGGCTCCTGCCCAAGGGGACCACGTCGCGCAGCGCCGAGCGCATCGCGCGCGAGGTCGAATCCGTCGGCGGCAGCCTCGACACGTGGAGCAGCCTCAACACCTGCGGCGTGCAGGTGCAGGTGCTGCGCGAGGACTTCGCGCTCGGGCTCGACCTGCTCGCCGACGTCCTGTTGCGGCCGTCGCTTCCCGACGCGGCCATCGAGCGCGAGCGCGACGTGCAGCTCGCGGGCATCCGCGACCAGCGCGACCACATGCTGCAATCCGCCTTCCGCGCGCTGCGCCGCGGCCTGCACGGCGACGCCGGCTACGGGCTCGACCCGCTCGGCACCGAGGCGAGCGTCGCCGCCGTCCAGCGCGACGCCCTCCGCGCCCACCACGCGAAACTCGTCACACCCGACAACACCGTGCTCGCCATCTACGGCGATGCCGACCCCGCGGAGGTTTGCATCGCGGCCGAGAAGACGTTCGCAAGCTGGCTGCGCGGCGAGGCGCGGTTCCATCCGCAGACTTCCTCCGCTGGATTGTCCGGCCCCGGCCGCACCGTGGAGACGCGCGACAAGAAACAGGCCGTGTTCGTCGCGGGCTTTCCGGGCGCGACCGTGAGCGACCCGGACCGCTTCGCGCTCGAACTGGTGCAGGAGGCGTGCAGCGACCTCGGCTCGCGGCTGTTCCTGCGCATCCGCGAGCAACTCGGCCTCGCCTACTACGTCGGCGCGCAAAACCAGCTCGGGCTTGCGCCCGGCACGTTTGCGTTCTACGCCGGCACCGCGCCCGAGCACCTCGCGCGCGTCGAGGAGGAACTGCTCAAGGAAATCGGACAACTCCGCGACGGCGGCCTGACCGCCGACGAACTCAATCGCGCGAAAGCCAAGACCATCGGCCAGCGCGCGCTGTCACGGCAGGATTGCGGCGCGCAGGCGACCGCCGCCGCGCTCGACGAGCTTTACGGGCTGGGCTTCCGCAACTGGGAGACGGAGGACGCGCAGACGGAAGCCGTGACGGTCGAGCAGACACGGGCGGTCGCGCAGAAGTTCTTCGATCCGGCAAAGCGAGTCATCGCGATTGTCGAGCCGGGGCAGACTTCAACCCACTGACCTGCCGGCTTCGACACCTCGCCTCGTCGCCTCAGTCAACCTCGGCGGCTCGACATTCGGAAACGTGGGGCGGCTCGGAAACCCACCGCAGCGCGACCGGAGCCACCGGTTCGAGAACGAGGGTGGCGAAGGAACCGGCGAATCAAGCCACCGCCGGTTCGGGTTGGTCGCGCCGCGCCTTCGCCAGCGCCTCGGCGCCGCCGAGCAGCAGGCGCTCGGTCGTCTCCCAACTGATGCAGGGGTCGGTGATGGAGACGCCATACTTCAGCTCGCGCGCGGGCCGCGGGAAGGGCTGGCTGCCCTCGTGGATGAAGCTTTCGACCATCGCACCGATGAGCGCGGGGCTGCCCTTCAACTTCTGCTCGATGAGGCTTTGCCACACGACTTCCTGGCGCTCGTGCTTCTTGCCGGAGTTCGCGTGGCTGCAATCCACCATCAGCGCGGCGGGAAGTCCCGCGGCCTGGAGCTTGGCCGCGGCGTCGCGGATGGCTTCCTCGTGGAAGTTCGTATGGCCGCGGCCGCCTCGAAGGACGACGTGGCCCCACGGATTGCCGCGCGAGTTGACGATGGCGGTGCAGCCGTCGTTGTCCACGCCGAGGAAGCTGTGCGGGTGCCGGGCGGAGAGCATCGCGTCCATCGCGATTTGCAGCGAGCCGTCGGTGCTGTTTTTGAAACCGACGGGCATCGAAAGGCCGCTCGCCATTTCGCGATGCGTCTGGCTCTCGGTGGTGCGGGCGCCGACCGCGGCCCACGCGACGAAGTCGGCGATGTATTGCGGCACGACCGGGTCGAGGAACTCGGTGGCGGCGGGCATGCCGAGTTCGTTGATCTCGCGCAGAAGCTGGCGCGTGCGTTTGAGGCCGGTGGTCACGTCGCACGAGCCGTCAAGGTGCGGGTCGTTGATGAGCCCCTTCCATCCGATGGTGGTGCGGGGCTTCTCGAAGTAGACGCGCATGAGCACGAACAGCTCGCGCTCGACGTCGCGCTTGAGCCGGAGCAGGCGGCGCGCGTAGTCCAGCGTGGCCGCGGTGTCATGCACGGAGCACGGGCCGACCACGACGAGCAGCCGCGGGTCCTCGCGGGCGAGGATGCGCTTCACACGGTCACGACCCTCCACAACGATGTGATTGGCGGCTTCGGACATCGGGAACAGGTCGCGCACCACCGCGGGCGCGGGCAGCCGCACGATGCTCTCGATGTTCAGGTTGGTCGTCGGCAGCAACATCGTCCGCGCAGCTTAGCGAAGCGCAACAACAGGAAGCAAGCGCGCCGGCGGCGCGCGGCAGGCAGTGTGAAACTGGATTTGCCCGCGGGCGGGCATCCTCTCGGGCGGCGTGCGGTGCGGCGACGCACCGCCGGTGGAACCGGTTCAGGTCCTTCCCCTGAAGAAGGCGGCGAATGCGAATGCCAGTGTCACGAGCGCGCCAACCACAAGCCACGTGGTCGGTGCCGGCTGGCTGTGGGCGGCGGTCGCCTCGTTGCCCGTCAAGATGGTGTCCGCTGAAATCGTCACGGTGACGGGCGCTGACTTTGCAAGTTCGGCGAGTGATGGCAGGTCGGGCAGCGCGTTGGTCTGCGACTTGATGAGCCGGTCCCAGTTCGCCGCGAAGAGCAGGTCGGCGCCGGGATTCTGGTCCTTCACCTGGCACGAGCATTTGCCGATGAGAAACTGCGCGGCCTGGTCAACCGTCTCGCGCCGGATGCCCGCGCCGACGAGCGCATAGAGCGCGCGCCCGCGACCGAACACGGGAAACACGACCGGCTCGCGCACCGCGGCGAGGTCGTGCTCGGTGCCGAGAAGCGACTGGACGAACACGCGCTCGGCGGGGTCGGTGCGCGAGAGGCGCAGCAGCGAAAACTCCAGCCGCAAGCCGTCCGCGGGGAGGGACACGAGGCCGTTGGCGATGTCCTGCGCTTCGAGCTTGGGGAGGTGGAGGTTCGAGCCGAGAAACGCGAGGCGGGATTCGATCAGCCCCGCGGCCGCGGCGTCCTTGTCGCGGTCGCCGCTTTCAAGCAGCAGCCACACGGCGCTCTGGCCGTCGGCGAGGCGGCGGGTGATCTCGCGGCGCGCGGGAGATTCGAGCAGCGGCTTGAGCGTGTCGGCGTCGAGCGGGCCGGAATGCACCGTGGCCGGGACGCGGTTCGCGAGCGGGGCGCGCACGACAAGCCACGGAAGCGCCGTGGCTTCGCGCGAAAGCGAGAGCAGGCCGGGCGTCACGTCGCCGTCGAGGTCCACGGTCTGCACGGAGAGATTGGCGTGGAGTTCGCCGGCGAGTCCGTCCTTGCCGAGGCTGCGTGCGAGGCGGGCGTGCGCCGCGGTGAGCGCGCCGCGGTGGAAGACGATGGCTTGATACGCGTCGGCCTTCCAATGCTCGAGCGCGTAGCGGAACACGGGCACGGAGCAGGCGGCCGCGGGCAGCACGAGGATCAGTGCCATCGCGAGCCCCGCCACCGGGCCGCGGACAGTATGAGCCCCCTGCAATGCCCATCTGGCGCCGGCGTCGTGTCCGGCCTGTGGCCGGACTGTTCGAGGAATCTGACAGGTTCCGCCGAGGCGCCGCCCCGACGCTGCACGTTTTGCAGCGGTCTCAGTATTTGTTTGCCGATTCACGCTTTGGCTGGGACAACGCGGGTTGTAATCCATCGAACCCATCGGTTCAAGCCGCCGTCCAAAACTGCCATGACCACGATCCGCCCCCGCGCGCTGCTGCCCGCCGCGCTCTGCCTCGCCGCCGCCTTCGCGCGGGCCGACTGGCCCACGTATCTGCACGACGGCTCGCGCGTGGGCTACACGGCCGAACCGCTCGCCGCGCCGCTGACGTTGCGCTGGGCGTTCACCTCGCCCACCGCGCCGCAGATGGCGTGGGCGGGCGAGGACGGCAAGCTCTTCGAGGGACTCGAGCTTCGGAACCGCGTCCGTTTCGACGACGCGTTCCACGTTGCCATCGCCGGCGGGCGCGTGTTCTTCGGCTCGTCGGTGGATGGCCGGATGATCTGCCGCAACGTCGCCACGGGCCGCGAAGAATGGGTGTTTTTCACGGACGGCCCGATCCGCCTCGCGCCGATGGTCGCGGACGGGCGCGTGTTCTTCGGCTCGGATGATGGCCACGTGTATTGCCTCGAAGCCGCGACCGGCAAGGTCCTCTGGAAACTTCGCGCCGGCCCGAACGACGAGCGCATCCTCGCGCGCGGCCGGATGATCTCGCGCTGGCCCGTGCGCACGGGCGTGCTTGTGGACGACGGCATCGCCTACTTCGGCGCGGGAGTTTTTCCGCACGAGAATGTCTATCTTTACGCCGTGCAGGCTGCGACGGGGAAGGTCATCTGGAAAAACGACGCGATCAGCCAGGAAGACGCCGGCCGCAACGACCTTTCGCCGCAAGGCTACCTGCTCGCGACGAAGGACACGCTCTTCGTGCCGTCGGGCCGGTCGCTCGCGGCGGCGTTCAAGCGCGCGAACGGCGAGTTCATCAACAAGCCCTCGCCCGGCTGGCGGGCGGACGGACAGATCGGCGGCTCGCAGGCCTTGTTGGTGGACGACCAGATTTACGCCGTCGGCGAACATCAGATCCTCGCGCTCGACCAGGCGAAGGGGAAGTCGGGCTTCGCCTGGTTTCAGGGCCGGCAGATGACGCTCGCCGGCGACATGGGCTACATGGCAAACGGCAAGGAAATCACCGCCGTGGACCGCGTCCGCCACGCCGGGGCCACGCGCGAGCGGCACAAGCTCGAGCTCGCCGCCGCGAAGCTCACGAAGGAACTGCGCACCAACGCCGCCATCGCCGAGCTGAAGGTCGTCGAAAAGGCGCAGGCTGATTTGAAGTCCGCGCAGGACGAAGTAAAGCGCCTCGAAGCCGCGGGCAAGTCGAACTCCGCCGCGCATAAGACAGCCGTCTCCGCCGCGCAGAAGCAGGAGACGTCACTCGCCACGGCCGCGGCGCGTTACGAGGCGAAGCGCGCCGACTATCAGGCCAGGAAGGAACGCTCCGCGACGATGAGCGCGGAAGTCGCGCGCGCGGCGGGCGTCGGCGTCAAATGGCGCTTCCCGTCGCCGCACGAGTCGGCGCTCATCCTCGCCGGCGGCACGCTTGTCGCCGGCGGCACCAACGAAGTCGTCGCGCTCGATGCGGAGTCGGGCCGCGAACTGTGGAAGGCCAGGGTCGAAGGCGATGCGCGCGGGCTCGCGGTGTCCGGCGCGCACCTTGTGGTCAGCACCACGGCGGGCAAAGTGTATTCGTTCGGCGACGCGAGTCTCAAGCTGCCGCCGCAAGTCACAACAAGCCCGCCGGAGCGGGCGCAGCCGTTCAAGCCCGGGGCCGACCCGTTCGCGAAGGACGCGCACACCGCGACTTACGCCGCCGCGGCCGAGGCCATCTTGAAGCAGACAGCCGTCCGGCGGGGCTTCTGCCTCGTGCTCGGCAACGAGCAGGGCCGGCTCGCGCTTGAACTCGCCAGGCGCAGCGATCTGGTCATCTACGCCGTCGAGCCCGACGAGCGCAAGGTGCAGGCGTCGCGCGCGGCGTTGCTCAAGACCGGCCTCTACGGCTCGCGCATCACCGTGGACCGCCTCGACCTCTCGATGATTCCCTACGCGAGCTACTTCGCGAACCTCATCGTCTCAGACAGCCTGCTGCTCACGGGCGAAGTGCCGGGAATTCCCACCGAGGTCGCGCGCAACCTCAAGCCCGTCGGCGGCGCGCTCGTCCTCGGCGTGCCCGACAACGCGCCCGAGGCGGTGAAGGCACAGGCAAAGCAATCCATCCCCGCGTGGCTCGCCGCGACGAAGCTCGCCGACGAAAAGGCCGTGACCGAGACGCAGGGCAACTGGACGCGGCTCGTGCGCGCGGCGCTGCCCGGCGCGGGCGCGTGGTCGCACCAATATGGAAATGCCGCGAACACCTCGAGCAACGACGACGAACGCATCAAGGGCGGCCTGAGCGTGCTGTGGTATGGCGACCCCGGCCCCGGCAAGATGGTCAACCGCCACGCCGGCGCGGTCGGGCCGGTTTCCGTCAACGGCCGGCTCTTCATCCAAGGCGACGAGAGCGTGATGGCTTACGACGCCTACAACGGGCAGTTCCTGTGGGAGACGCAGAACCCCGGCGCGGTGCGCGCCGGGCTCAAGCGCGCTTACGAACCCGGCAACATGGCGGCGACCGACGACAGCCTCTTCATGGTCGTCGAGTCGAGTTGTCTGCATTACGACGCGGCGACGGGAAAGATTCTCCGCACCTACACGATTCCCGGCGCGGACGGCAACACGAACCGCCAGTGGAGCTACATCGCGTGGAAAGACGGCGTGCTCTTCGGCACCGTGACGGACCGCGCCGAACTCGCCGCCGAACGCAAGCGCCGCGGCATCACCGGCTCGGCTGCGACCGACAAGGTCTTCGCCCACGACACCGCGACGGGCAGGCTCCTGTGGACGCACTCGGGCACGAGCGTCTCGCACGTCTCGATGGCGGTCGGCGACGGGAAGATTTTCTTCGTGGACAGCTCGCTCACGCCGGAGCAGCGCGAGGAGTTCCTGCAGCAGGACAAGACCGCGCTCGCGAAGCTCACCGGCGCGGCGCAGAAGCTCGCCGAGGAGCGCCTGAAGAAAGCCGACGTGCGCATGGCTGTCGCCCTCGAGGCGCGCACGGGCAGGCCGCTTTGGGCCAAACCCGTGGATGTGACCGACGCGAGCGAGATCGGCATCGGCGGCGGCAGCCTCTCGATGATTTACCACAACAACCACCTCGTGCTCGGCGGCGCAAACGCCAACGGGCACTACTGGACACAGTTCCTCGCCGGCGAGTTCAAGCGCCGCCGCCTCGTCGTGCTCGATGCGAACAACGGCGAGAAACTCTGGGCCAAGGACGCGAACTACCGGCACCGCCCCGTCGTCATCGAGAACGAAATCGTCGCCGAGCCGTGGGCCTACGACCTCTACACCGGCGCGCCCAAGATGCGCACGCACCCGCTCACCGGCGAGCAGACGCCGTGGATGTTCGCGCGCCCCGGCCACCACTGCGGCGCCATCTCGGCGACGCCCAACATGATGTTTTTCCGCTCCAAGTTCACCGCCTTCTACAACCGCGACAAGGACGAGGGCACCGAGCATTTCGCCGGCCACCGCCTCGGCTGCTGGATCAACACCATCCCCGCCAACGGCCTCGTGATGGTGCCCGAGGCCAGCGCAGGCTGCGTGTGCCTCTTCTCCATCGCGGCGACCATCGTCTTTGAACCGCGCGGCGACCGCTCGCAATGGGGCGTTTACAGCGCGAGCGGCGCGACGCTCCCGGTGCAGCACATGGCGCTGAACCTCGGCGCGCCCGGCGACCGCCGCGACGCCCACGGCAAGCTCTGGCTCGGCTACCCGCGCCCCTCGTCACGCGCGGGCATTGACCTGCCGCTGAACTTGAAGCCGAAGTTCGCGAAGGACGGCGCCTTCTACGCGCTCAATGACAACGCCGTGAAGATCGCGAACACCGGCGCGCCGTGGGTCTTTGCCTCGGGCGCGCGCGGGCTCACACGCGCCGAGGTGCCGCTCATCGCCAAAGACCAGCCCGCCGCCACCTACACCGTGCGGCTCTACTTCGCGGCGCTCGAGGGCGACCAGCCCGGGCAGCGTGTTTGCGACATCAAGCTCCAGGACAAGACCGTGGCGAAGGACTTCGACCTTGTCGCGAAGGCCGGCGGCGCGCAGCGGGCCTTCATGGTGGCGTTCCCGAACATCCCCGTGACGACCGACCTCGTGCTCGAACTCGTCGCGCCCAGGTCCGAAGCCGACCCGGCGCGCCAGCCGCTGTTGAGCGGGCTCGAAGTGCTGCGCACCGACGCGAAGGAAATCACCGGGCGCGTGGCGGCGCGATGAGGCGGCGGCGCTTTCAAGCGACGCGCCGCGATCCCGCGTGGACGCGGCGTTGCGCTCGAAATCGAGGCTTGCATCCACAGGGCATTTGCCTAACTTCACCCGCGCTTCGACGGATGCGAGCGTAGCTCAGCCTGGTAGAGCGTCACGTTGCCAACGTGAATGTCGAGGGTTCAAATCCCTTCGCTCGCTCCAACTTTCCTCGGGCCCATCCCGCTGCTGAAAATCTCCATTGGCATCGCGGCGAAGTCGCTTCAATATCGCCGCCCGTTCCGCGTCCAACAAGCCGCCCGTCGGAAAATCCACCATCATGAATGCCCATCGCCTCCTGCTTGTCGCGTTGCTCGCCGTCACCGGCACGCTGCGCGCCGCGACCCCCGCGCCCTTGATCGAACTCAAGCCCGCCGACCGCATCGCGCTCATCGGCAACGCCACGGCCGACCGCATGCAGCACCACGGCTGGCTCGAGACGCTCATCGCCGCGAAGTTCCCGAAGCACGACCTCGTGTTCCGCAATCTCGCGGCGTCCGGCGACGAGGTTGGCGGCTTCCTCGAGGCCGTCCCCAAGGACGACAAGTCCGCCACGCCCGTCAGCAAGGTCGCGTCCGAGGCCGCCGCCGCGAAGGTCGCCCGGGGCAACAAGGTGCTGCGCAACCGCTCCGACAACTTCGGCTCCAACGACGACTGGCTCAGGCTGGTCAAGGCCGACGTCGTCTTCGCGTTTTTCGGCTTCAACGAATCGTTCGCCGGCGAGGCCGGGCTCGCAAAATTCAAAGCCGAGCTCGACGTGTTCGTGAAGGAGACCAAGGCGAAGAACTACGGCGGCCAAGGCGCCGCCCGGCTCGTGCTGTTCTCCCCGCTCGCGCTGGAAAAGCACCCCGACCCGAACCTCCCCGACCCCGCCGCGCGCAATGCGGTGCTGCAACAATACACCGCGGCCATGGACGAGGTCGCCAAGGCCAACCACGTGCCGATGGTGAACCTCTTCACGATCTCGCAGGCGGCCTACGCGCGCGCCGCGAAGGCGAGGCAGTCGCTGACCTTCAACACCGCTCACCTCACCGAGGCCGGCGACAAGGCCATCGCTCCCGACATCTTTCGCGCGCTGTTCGGACAATCGCCGCCGACCGGCCGGCTCGACAAGCTTCGCGACGCCATCCTCGACAAGAACGCCGAGTGGCACGCGCGCTACCGCACCGTGGACGGCTTCAATGTGTATGGCGGCCGTTCCGCGCTCGCCTTCACGCCGGGCAAGGCGGGCTTCAAGCAAAACGAGCGCAATCCCGAGGCGCCCTACATCTCGAACTACCAGACCATGCAGGACGAGATGAAGCAGCGCGACTTGAAGACCGAGAACCGCGACCGCCGCGTGTGGGCCGTGGCGAAGGGCCTCGACATCAAAGTGGACGATTCAAACCTCCCGCCCGTGCGCATGCTGCCCGCGTCGAACAAGCCCGACATCAAGCCCTTCCTCAGCGGCGAGGACACCATCAAGCACATCACCGTGGCCAAGGGCCTCAAGATCACCCTCGTCGCCGACGAGGTGCGCTTCCCCGACCTCGTGAGCCCGGTGCAGATGGCGTTCGACACCCGGGGCCGCCTCTGGGTCGCGGCATGGCCGAGCTATCCCGAACTTCGCCCCACCGATCGCGTGAAGGACAAGCTGCTCGTGTTCGAACTCGGCGCCGACGGCAAGGCCTCGAAAGTCAGCACCTACCTGGACGGCTTGAATTGCCCGACGGGTTTTCAGTTCCACAAGGACGGCGTCCTCGCCATGCAGGCACCCGACCTGTGGTTCGTGCGCGACACGAACGGCGACGGCAAGGCCGACTGGAAGGAGCGCGTGCTCATGGGCATAGACTCCGCCGACTCGCATCACACCGCCAACTCCATGTGCTACGGCCCCGGCGGCGACACGTTCCTGAGCGACGGCGTCTTCCACCGCACCCAGGTCGAGACGCTCGACGGCCCCGTGCGCAACACCGACGGCGCGATTTTCCGCTACGAGCCGTTCACCCACAAATTCGAGCGCTACGTCCCCTACGGCTTCGCCAACCCGCACGGCCGCGTCTTCGACTATTGGGGCAACGACTTCATCACCGACGCCACTGGCAACGCCAACTACTTCGGCCCCGCGTTCAGCGGCCACATCGATTTCCCCGCGAAGCACGGAAACCTGAAGAAGTTCTGGAACAACCCCTCGCGACCGTGCCCCGGCACGGCCATCCTCTCGTCGCGGCATTTCCCCGACGAGTTCCAGGGAAATTTCCTCAACATCAACGTCATCGGCTTCCAGGGAATCTACCGCGCGAAGTTTTCCGAGGACGGCGCGGGCATCAAGGGCGAATCCCTCGAACACCTCCTCCAAGGTGACAACGCCATGATCCCCAACTTCCGCCCCATCTGCGCCGCCGTCGCGCCCGATGGCTCGCTCTACTTCTGCGACTGGGCCAAGGAACTCATCGGCCACATGCAGCACCACATCCGCGACCCCCACCGCGACAAGACCCACGGCCGCATCTACCGCATCACCGCCGAGGGCCGGCCGCTCCTGCCCGTCGTCAAAATCGACGGCCAGCCCGTCGAGGCGCTGCTCAACGCGCTGAAGACCCCCGAGGACGACGTGCGCACCCGCGCCAAGATCGAACTCAGCAAACACGACACGGCGAAGGTCGTCGCCGCCGTCCGCAAGTGGGCCGACGCCCTCGACAAGTCCGACAAAGAATACGAGCACCACATGATGGAGGCGCTGTGGGTCCACCAATGGCACAACGTGGTGAACGAGCCGCTCCTCAAGCGCATGCTGCGCTCGACCGACCCCCGCGCCCGCGCCGCCGCCACGCGCGTGCTCTGCTACTGGCGCGACCGCGTGACCGACCCGCTCACGCTCCTCGCCGCGCAAGCCGCCGACGCCCACCCGCGCGTCCGCCTCGAGGCCATCCGTGCGTGCAGCTTCTTCAAGACCAGCAAGGCCGCCGAAGTCGCCCTCGGCGCGCTCGAAAAGGAAGCCGACCCCTCCAAGCCCGACTACTACATCAAATACTGCCTCGACGAGACCTTGAAGCAGTTGGAGAAGTTCAAATAAGTCCGCGCCAAGGCGGAATGGCTGTTCGAAGCGCGCCTGACCGGCGCATGCGGGCGCGGGCTTGAAATTGATGCGACGTGTGGCATCGGCGAACCGTTTAGACGCGGTCAGCCCGTGGAACACGGCAAGGATGCCGCATCACCCCTCCCCGGTGTCCGTCAAGCCGAAGCGGGCTCTAGCCCGCGCCCAAGTGTCTACTCAGCCACCCTCTGCCGCCAACGTTGGTTACCTGGTCCGTGCCGTCGTATTGGTAGGTGTCGGTGACGGGGCCGCCGGAGGTGAGCTGTTGGATCCGGTTGGTGCGGCGGTTCATCCCGCGACTGCGGGGTCCAAAATCGGCTTCGACTCGCCGGGGTTTTCGGCATAGTGTCTCGGCGTTGATCGAGTGCCGGAACCCGCACAAACCGTCCGCGATGCGTCGCTTCGCCCCATCTCTCAATTGGACACGGACGCTTGCGGCGCTCGCGGTCGCGATGCTGGCCGCGCGCGCGCCGGCGGAGCAGGTGGTGCTCACGAAGATCATGTATTTCCCGGCGCGCGACCTGCCGGAATACGTGGAGCTGGCGAACATCACGGCGACGCCGATTGACATCTCGAACTGGCGGCTCACCGGGCAGGTGGAGTTCGAGTTTCCGGCGTTCAACCGCACCAACGGGCTCGCCTCGTTCCTCAAGCCCTTCGAGCGAGTGGTGGTGTCGAGCGCGGACCCGGCGGCGGTGCGCGCGGCTTACAAGGTTCCCGCGCACGTGCGCATCTTCGGACCGTGGGTCGGCCGGCTCGGCAAGATCGGCGGCAAGATTACGCTGCGCGACAAGAACGGCCTGTCGCAGTGCTCGGTGAAGTATTCGGACCGCGGCAACTGGCACACGGCCGCCAATGGCACCGGCCACTGCCTGGTGCTTCGCAACTCCGACACCGACATCGACGACTGGCGCAACTGGACCGTCAGCAACCGCCCGAACATCGCGCCGGGAGCGGACCCGTTCGGCTCCACGGAAGTCCCGGTCGCCAATCCGGAGATCGTCTCGCAGCAGTCGGGCACGGTGCTGATGGATTATGAGGACGCGTGGCGTTATTGGGCCGTGAACCGCGCCGTGGACGCGCAGTGGCGCACGACGAACTTCAACGACGCCGCGTGGCCGCAGGGCGTGGGCATGTTCGGCTTCAGCCAGTCGGGCAAGGTGCCGCCGCCCGGCATCCGCACGCGGGTGCAGTTCGGGCTCACCACCTACTACTTCCGGCGCAAGTTTGTCTTCACCAACGACCCGGCGCGGCTGAATTTCGTCATCGACCAGATTGTTGACGACGGCGCGGTGTATTATTTGAACGGGCAGGAGGTCGGGCGGGTGGGATTGCCCGGCGGGAACATCCTGCCCACGACCGCCGCGAACCGCGCCGTGACCGATCCGGCGGAGGAGAAGTCCGTGATCACCATCCCCGGCAGCCGCATCGTGCGCGGCACGAACGTGCTCGCGGTGGAGGTGCACAACCAGGCCGCCAACAGCCCGGACCTGTGCTTCGGCATGCGCATGGTGCTGCCAAACACGACGCAGCTCGCGCAAAGCGCGGTGACGATCAACGAAGTCCACCCCGGCACGTCGGGAAAGGGCTTCGTCGAGTTTTACAACGACGGCAACGTGCCCATCAACCTGCGCGGCCACTATCTCTCGAGCCTCGCGACGCACCTCACCCGCCACCAGATCCCGGGCGACCTCATTGTGCGGCCGAAGGCGTTTGCAACGGTGGACTTCGCGGCGGCGGGACTCGTGCCCGGTCCGCCCGTGACCGTTTACCTCACGGCGCCCGACGGCAAGACCGTGGTGAACGCGGTGCGCGAGTTCATTCCCGAGGGCCGCTCGGTGGGCCGCAAGCCGGCGGGCAGCCCGGCGTGGTTTCAGTTCATGGAGCCCACGCCCGCCGCGCCGAACGTGAGCCAGACCGGTCTCGCGCGGCGGCTGCGGTTGAACGAGATCCAGTTCGACGGCCCGCGCAAGGTGGACTGGATCGAGCTGTTCAACCCGGGCCGCACAAACTTCCCGCTCACGGGGCTGTTCATGTCCTCGAAGCCGGACTTTTCGGACAAAGTGGCCTTGAAGGGCGAGGTGCCGCCGAACGGCGCGCGGGCGTTCGACGCGCCGTTCGCGGTGAAGCAGGAAGAGGTCACCGTGTTCGTGCACGACCGCGAGGGCGTGGTGCTCGATGCGCGCGTGTTCGTCGTCTCCAAGCACGGCGGGAACTGGCAGGTGATGCCCGACGGCGGGCGCGAGTGGTATGTCGGCGAGAAGCCCACAAAGGGCGCGACCAACAATCCCGCGCGCCACACCGACATCGTCATCAACGAGATCATGTTCAAGCCGCCCTCGACGCAGGGGAAGGGCGAGTTCGTGGAACTGTTCAACCGTGGCAAATCCACGGTCAGCCTCTCGGGCTGGTCGCTGCACGGCGGCATCAACTACAAGTTTCCCGAGCGCCAGCGGCTGCGGCCCGGCGAGTTCCTGGTCGTGGCCGCGGACGCCGCGTTCATGCGCGCCGTGCACGGGCCGATCAACGTCATCGGCGACTTCGAGGGCAAGCTCTCGAACGATGGCGACCTGCTCCGGCTCGAGGACGCCGCGGGAAATCTCGCCGACGAGGTGGATTACAAGGCCGGCGGCGAGTGGCCGGAGCTCGCGCGCGGCGGCGGCAGCAGCCTCGAGCTGCGCAATCCGCTCATGGACAACTCGCTCTCGTCCGCATGGGCGCCCAGCAACGAGGCGCAGAAGGCGCAGTTCAAGACCTACACGCACCGCGCGACGTTTCAGGAACTCAACCCGATGGGCGACCCGGCGGACTTTCGCGAGCTCCATCTCTACCTCGCCGCCGCGGGCCACGTGGTGGTGCAGAACGTGCAGCTCCTCAAGAACGGCCAGCCCCCGAATGTGCTGACGAACGCGAACCGGTTCTCGACCAACGGATCGAGCGCCACCGGCTGGCTGTGGCAGGGCAACCACTGGGCGAGCTTCATGACCAACAACGGCCAGCTCCACATCATCTCCGAGGGCCGCGGCGACAATCGCGTCAACCGCGTGGAGATCGACGCGCCGGGGCTGACCAAGGGCGAGCCTTATGAGATTCGGTTCGAGGCCAAGTGGGTCGCCGGGCGCCCGCACCTCATCGCGCACACATGGGATTGGAGCGTGGCGAAGAACTTCCTGATCGAGGTGCCGTCCCAACTCGGCACGCCGGGCAAGCCGAACTCACGCATCCTGCCCACGCCCGCGGCGCAACTCGACGAACTCACGCACTATCCCGCCATCCCGCGCACGAACGAGACGGTCAAGGTGACCGCGCAAGTCCGTTCCGTGCTTCCGCTTCCCAAGGGCGCGGTCACGCTCGCGCACCGGCCGGCCGTGCTCGACGACACCGCGCCATGGCAGTCGAAAGTCATGACCGATGACGGCTCGAACGGGGACGAAGCCGCCGGTGACGGCATTTACACGGCGCTTCTCCCCGAATACAGGGGCGAGGGGCAGATCGTGCAGTTCTACGTCCGTGCCGTCGCGCATGGTGATGCGACGGTCCTCCCGCGGAAGGGCGCCGAGATGCCTGCGATGTTCCTGGTGGACAGCCGTCCGGTGCCGCGCGACCTGCGGGTGCAGCGCTTCGTGATTTCCCCGGCGGACCTCGACCGGCTTTCGCAGGGCAACACGAACAAGCACCTGTTCCGGTTCCCGCGGCTCTCGAACCGCTACCTCAATGCCACGTTCGTCAGCAACGAGCGCGACATCTTTTACAACGCGCGCGTGCATCCGGCCGGGAGTTCCTTCACCCGCGACGTCTCGCTCAACCGCGCGAAGTTCAAACTTCCGATCGACCACACGTTTCGAGGGCGCATGAAGCTCACGTGGGACTCGAACAACCCCAACACACGGCTTGCGAACTACATGCTCTACCTGCTCGGTCATCCCGTCGCGCAGGTCGAGTTTGTCCGGCACGTCATCAACAACGGCAACTTCGAGTTCCGGGAAGACTCCGAGGTGTTCAACAACGATTTCCTGAACCGCATCTTCAAGGACGGCGCGCAGGGCGAGCTCTATCGCACGACCTACATGTTTTACTACAAGGACGACAACACGGGCGGCCCGCAGCGCACCGCGGCGCTGAACACCAATTTCGGCGACGACCCCAACAACTACCGCATCATCTGGAACAAGCGCACCGGCGAGGAGGAGGACAACTTCAACAACCTCCTGCACATGCTCCGCACGGTCGGACAGAACAGGTTCACGGAGGAGGAGATCAACCGCATCTTCGACCTCGAACTCACGCTCAAGAACTGGGCCGTCCGCGGCTACTCGAAGGACAGCGACACGTTCAGCATGGGCACGGCGCACAACTGCTTCTTCTACCGCAAGTCCACCGACGGCCGCTGGATGTGCCTGCTGTGGGACGCGGACTTTGCGTTTGGAGGCTTCGACCCCAAGTCGCAGGAGGGCTTCTGGGGCGGCAACGTGAACAACCTGCTCGACAAGCCCTACATCCGGCGCCTGTTCCACTACTACCTCGTCGAGATTCTCGAGAACTACACGAAGAACTCGCCGCGCATCGAGGCGTGGATGCGCGCGGAGGAGGACTCCAGCTCGGCCTACACCATCGACATGGCCGCCTACCGCCGGTTCTTTGACCTGCGCGAGCAGTTCGCCCTGCAACGCATGGGCGACAACTACAAGGTCAACTTCAAGGTCACTTCCAACAACGGGCAGCCGATGGCCACGGCCTCGGACACCATCACGCTCGAAGGCATCGCGCCCTACGGCATCTTCAAGGTCATCGTGGACGGGCAACCCAAGGCCCGGCTCGAATGGCCCGCCGAGACCCGGTGGCGGCTCTCGAACGTCGCGCTCGCCGCCGGCGAGAACACGCTCGTCGTCCGCGGCGTGGACCAGTGGGGCAGGATCCTTCGCGAGGAACGATTTGTCGTGAAACGCGAGACGCCCGCCGTCACCTCGAACAAGTAGCCGTCCGCGCCGCTGAAATTTGGACTTGGAGCTTCGTCGCATTCCTCTATGAAAGCGGGCGCATGAAACGCCCGCTCCTCCTTTCGCTCCCGCTCGCCGTCGCCGCCGTGCTGCTCGCGGACGGCCCCGCGGACAACCTCGCCGACAAGGTCCGCCCCGTGCCGCCGCCGGGCATCAAGATTCCCGACGCCGCGCGAGCCGAACTCACCGCCGGTGCCGCTGCGCTCGCGAAGGACATCGAGGCGCTCCGCGTCACCCTCAAGTCCAGGCCCGCCCTGCTCGACCTGCTGCCCGACGTGCAGATCTACCACAAGGCCGTCGACTGGGCGCTGCGTTTCGACGAGTTCTACAACTCGAACCAGGTCAACACGGCGCGCAACTTCCTCAAGCAGGGCGGCGAGCGCGCCGCGGCCCTGCGCGACGGCAAGGCGCCGTGGCTCGCGCAGACCGGCCTTGTGGCGCGCGGCTACCAGTCCAGGATCGACGGCTCCGTGCAACCTTACGGGATGGTCGTGCCGCCGGGCTTCGTGCCGGGTGGCGCGCCGCTGCGGATGGACTTTTGGATTCACGGTCGCGGCGAGACACTGAGCGAACTCGCGTTCATGGACGGCGTGCAGAAGAATCCCGGCCAGTTCGTCCCGCCCAACGCCTACGTGCTGCACCTTTACGGCCGCTACTGCTGCGCGAACAAACTCGCCGGCGAAGTGGATCTCTTCGAGGCCCTCGGCCACGCGCGGAAGTATTATCCCGTGGACGACGACCGCATCGTGGTCCGCGGCTTCTCGATGGGCGGCGCCGGATGCTGGCAGTTTGCGGCGCACTTCCCGGGATTCTTCTGCGCGGCGGCGCCCGGCGCGGGCTTCAGCGAGACGCCGGACTTCTTGAAGGTGTTCCAGAACGAGACGCTCCAGCCCGCGTGGTTCGAGAAGAAACTCTGGCACATGTATGACTGCACGGACTACGCGGCCAACTTCTTCAACCTCCCGGTCGTGGCCTACAGCGGCGAGATCGACCTGCAAAAGCAGGCCGCCGACATCATGGAGAAGGCGCTCGCCGCCGAGGGCATCAAGCTCACCCACATCATCGGCCCGAAGACGGCCCACAGCTATCACCCCGCCGCCAAGACGGAAATCAACCGCCGCATCGACGCCATCGCCGCCAAGGGCCGCGACCCGCTGCCGTGGCAGGTGAAGTTCACCACGTGGACGCTCCGCTACAACCAGTCGCATTGGGTCACGATCGACGGCATGGAGGAACACTGGGAACGCGCGCGCGTGGACGCCGACATCGAGCACGACGGATTCAAAGCCGTCACGAAGGGCGTCACCGCGCTCACGCTCACGATTCCGCCGGGCAGGTTTCCGTTCGCCTTGAACAAAAAGGTCACCGTGACGCTCGACGGCGCCAAACTCGCCGCGCCCGCGCCCGAGAGCGACCGTTCTTGGCAGGCAAGCTTCGTGAAGAACGGAAGGAAGTGGGAACAACGCCGCGATTCCGCAGTCCGCAATCCGCCATCCGCCCTTGCAAAGCGCCACGGCCTTCAAGGCCCGGTGGACGACGCGTTCCTCGACAGCTTCCTCATGGTGCTGCCCAGCGGTTCGCCGATGAACGAGACCGTCGGCCGGTGGACCCAGCGCGAGAGCGAGCATGCGATCGACCATTGGCGGAGACAGTATCGCGGCGACGCGCGCGTGAAGCACGATTCTGCAATCACGGACGACGACATCGCACAGCACAACCTCGTGCTGTGGGGCGACCCACAGAGCAACCGGCTCCTCGCGCGCATTGCGGACAAGCTCCCGATCCAGTGGACCGCCGCCGGCGTGCACGCGGGCGCGCAAGTCTTCGACGCCGCACACCACGCGCCCGTGCTCATCCACCCGAACCCGCTCAACCCGAATCGTTACGTCGTGCTCAACAGCGGCTTCACATTCCGCGAATACGATTACCTCAACAACGCGCGGCAGGTGCCCAAGCTTCCGGACTGGGCCGTGGTGGACTTGCGCACGCCGCCGAACTCCCGCTGGCCCGGCGCCATCGCCGCCGCGGATTTCTTCAACGAGAAGTGGGAACTCAAGCCGGCGCGGCGGTGACGCGGCGGCGGCGGCGCCGACGCTCGCGGGTCAGCCGGCGGGACCCGCCGCGGCGAGCACGCGCCCGGCCACCGATTCCGCCGGCTCCGCCTCGCCGACTTCGAGCCACTCGACGTCGAGCTGATTCCGGAACCAGCTCATCTGCCGCCGCGCGAATTGCCACGTCCGCGTTTTCACCATCGCGACGGTCGCCGCGAGGTCTGCGGCGCCGTGCAGATGCTCGACCACTTGCCGGTAGCCGAGCGCCTGCATCGCGGTCCGGTTCTGCGCGAGACCCTTCGCGAGCAGCGACTCGGTTTCAGCCACGAGACCGCGCGCAAACATCGAGTCCACCCGCGCGTGAATCCGGGCGCGAAGGTCCGGCGCCGCGCGCCGCAGGCAAAGCACGGGTATCGGGGACGGATGGGACCAATGCGGCCCGCGCCCGCGACCGATCGCGACGGGCCTGCCTGTCAGCCGGACGACTTCCACCGCGCGCACGACACGGCGCGGATTCTTCCGGTCGATTCGCGCGAACGCCGCGGGGTCGCGCTGCTCCAGTTCGCGCAGGAGTTCCTCGCGTGGGGTCACCTCGAGCTCCGCGCGGAGCGCCGGATCGGGCGCGGGTGCGCCCGCAAGCCCTTCGATCCACGCCTTGAAATACAGCCCGGTCCCGCCGCAGAAGACCGGCACCCGGCCCCGCGAGGTGATTTGAGTTGCGGCTTCGCCCGCAAGCCGGAGGAAGGTCGCGGCGTCGAAGGAGTCCGCCAGGTCCACGACATCCACGAGGTGATGCGGGACCCGCGCCCGCTCGGCCGGCGTGGGCTTGGCCGTGCCGAGGTCGAGCCCGCGATAGACCTGCATGGAGTCCACGGAGATGATTTCGCCGCCGACGCGCTGCGCGATCTCGAGCGCGACGGCGCTCTTGCCCGACGCCGTGGGGCCGGCGATCAGAATCGGCGACGATGAAGGATGGGGGATGGAGGATGGCATCCGGCGCCCGTGGTGCCGCGCGGGTGATTGGCTCAGGACTTCGCCGTGTCTGCGGGTGCCGGGGATTTAGCCGGCGCCGCCGGCTCCGCCTTGCACGAGAGGAGGAAAAGCAGCCCGACGCCGATGCAGATGGCGCTATCCGCGACATTGAACGCGGGGAAGCCGACCTCGCCGCCCCCGCGCCGCTCGACGTAGAAGTAGATGAAGTCCACGACGTGCCGGCGCGATTCCATGAGCCGGTCCGCGAGGTTTCCCACGATGCCACCGAACATGAGTCCGAGGGCGACCTGCCCGAGCGACGTGCGCGTCTCGAAGTGATGGCGAAACAGGAACAGCGCCAGCAGCGCGACGAGCGAAACGATGGCGAGCAGCTCGTTGTTGCCGTGAAAAAGGCTCCACGCCGCGCCGGTGTTGCCCCAGTGGACGAAGCGGAAGAACCCCTCGATGACTTCGCGTTGCTCCGCGTAGCCGAGGTAGCGCAGCACGGCCAGCTTCGTCAACTGGTCGGCCGCGATCACGACTGTGGCGACGAGCGCCATCCGGCGGTCAGGGGTGAGTGTCATCGTGACGGTGCGGTGGTTTAGCGGTCGGCGCGGCGAAGGACAATCACGGAATGAGTGGGGCGCGCGGTCGCACCATCAATCGAGGAGTTTCTCGCCGCGCGTGTAGCGCCTCACGGCGTCGGGGTCGAGCGCGAGCCCGAGCCCGGGCGCGTCGGGAATCGGAAGCATCCCGGACGCGTCGAGTGTCCAGCCACCCGCGGCAATCTCGTCGATGAACGGCGAGCCGGTGAGATATTCCACGAGGTCCGTGCCGGGAAACGCGGAGGCGAGCTGGAGGTCCGCCGCAAGCCCGACCGCCGTGTTCCAACCGTGCGGGATGAATCGAACGCCGTGCTCCTGCGCCATCCACGCGATGCGCCGCTCCTCGCTGATGCCGCCGACTTTTGTGACATCCGGCTGCACGATGTCGAGCGCGCGCCGTTCAAGCCACGGTTGAAAGGACTGCCGCCGCGTGAGCACCTCGCCGCCCGCGATCGGCACGGGGGAATGCTCGCGAAGTGTCGCGTGGTCCTCGATCGCGTCGGGCAGCAGCGCCTCTTCGAACCAGTGCACGTCGTAGTCCCGGAGCATCATGCAAGTCCGCAGCGCCCACTTGTAGCCGTTGGGCCACCAGGCGTCGCTTGCGCCGGCGTCCACCATGAGAAGTGAGTCCGCGCTGACCGCATCGCGCGCGGCGCGCACGATCGCCTCATCGGAAGCAAAACTCCCGCGGCGACCGAAGGGGCCCCATCCAATCTTGAAGGCGCGGAATCCCCGCGCCTTCACTTCGAGCAAGTGGTCGCGGAGCTTCTCCGGCTCATCCATGAGCACGGAGGCGTAGGGCTTGACCCGCTCGCGATGCCGCCCGCCGAGCAACCGCCCGACGGGCTGCCCGGTGGCCTTGCCGAGCAAGTCCCATAACGCGATGTCGATGCCGCTGATCGCGTGTGTGATGGACCCGCCGCGCCCGAGCCAGAAGGTGTTTTGGTGGAGCGTTTCGCTCACGCGCTCGGGTTCGAGCGCGTTCTCGCCGCGCCACAGCGGTTCAACCACCGCGATCGCCGCGCGAACGAGCGCGTCATTCGTGAACACCGAGCCGAGGCCGGTCAAACCTTCGTCCGTGTGCACCGCGACCAGTGTGTGGACGCAGTCCTCGGGCCGAAGCTCGTTGCTCCACCCTCCCTCGGGCGTGGCGCCGCGGAGCCCGGCGCAGCGAATGTCGCGGATCTTCATGCGTGACCGGCGGGAGGGTAGCGCGTGGATGCCCGCCGCGGAAGGCCGAGTTTCTTCGTGACGCCGCGTGGATGATGCGTTGAAGTGCAGCGTCCCATGAATGGCGCGTTGCCCTGGAACCGATGACTCTCGACCGTCTCCTGCTTGACAAAGGCATGCTCTCCGCCGAGCGACTCGCGGAGGCGCAGGCGCTGCAGCAGGCGCAGGGGTTGCGGCTCGACCGCGCCATCGCGCAACTCGGTTGGCTCAGTGAACGGCAACTGCTCGAGGTCATGGCCGAGCAGCTCCGCCTGCCGATGGCCGACCTCGCGGATGTCACCATCGGGCCCGCGACGCTCGCCGCGCTGCCGCTCAAGGTCATCTTCAAGAAGCGCCTGCTCCCGCTCGCGCTCGAGGATGGCCTGCTCCGCGTGGCAACGAGCGACGCGTTCGATTTCCACGCGCTCGACGAGGTGCGGATGATGACCGGGCTGCAAATCCAGCCCGTCCTCGCGCCGCGCGACGACATTGAGAAGCTCATCAAGCTCCACTACGGGCTCGGCGGCGACACGCTCGACGAACTCGCGGGCGGAGACCTGCCCGAGGCCGCCGTCACCGGCGACGCGACCGACGACCTGCTCGAGATGGCGCAGGAGGCGAGCGTCATCAAGCTCGTCAACGAGATCATCCTCGAGGCCGTGAACGAACGGGCGAGCGACATCCACATCGAGCCCTACGAGCACGAGCTGTCCATCCGCTACCGCATTGACGGCGTGCTGCAGGAGGCGTCCGTGCCGCCGCAGATGCACCGCTACCAGGCCGCGATCATCAGCCGCGTGAAGATCATGGCGAACCTGAACATCACCGAGCGCCGCATCCCGCAGGACGGCCGCATCAAGTTCAACGTCGGCCGCCGGCAGGTGGACGTGCGCGTGAGCGTCATCCCGATGCTCTTCGGCGAGGGCGTGGTCATGCGCCTGCTCGACAAGGCCAACGTGCTCTTCACCGTGCAGCAACTCGGCATGGACGACGAGACTTACGCGCGCTTCCGCCTGCTCATCGACCGGCCGCACGGCATCGTGCTCGTCACGGGGCCGACCGGTTCCGGCAAGACCACGACGCTTTACGCCGCGCTCAACGAAATCATCGGGCCCGGCCTCAAGGTGCTCACGATCGAGGACCCGGTGGAATACCACCTGCACGGCGTGAACCAGATCCCCGTGAACGCCGCGGTGGGGATGACCTTCGAGGCTGGCCTGCGCGCGATCCTCCGCCATGACCCGGACGTGGTGATGATCGGGGAAATCCGCGACGTGGAGACGGCCCGCGCGGCCATCCAGGCCTCCCTCACGGGCCATCTCGTGCTCTCGACACTGCACACGAACGACGCGGCCTCCGCCCCAACGCGGCTCATAGACATGGGAGTGGAGCCATATCTCGTCGCGAGCACGTTGACCGGCTCGATGGCGCAGCGGCTGGTGCGGAAGATATGCCCGAAGTGCCGCGCGCCGTATTCGCCGGACGCCGCAACGCTGCCGCGCGACCTGATGCTCGGCGCGGGCGAACAACTCCTGCGCGGCGCGGGCTGCGACCATTGCCGCAAGACGGGCTTCCGCGGGCGCATGGGATTGTTCGAGCTGATGACGGTGAACGAGGAAATCGCCGCGCGCATCCTCGTCCGCGAAACCACGCCGCGCCTCGTGGCGTGCGCGCGGGAATCCGGGCTGCGGCTTCTGCGCGAGGACGGCTGGCAAAAAGTCCGCCGCGGCGAAACCACCGTGGACGAAGTGCTGACCTGCACGGCGCTGTGACGCGATGACCAGGTTCCAATACACGGCAGTCACCGAAGGCGGCGAACGCGTCACGGGCTTTCTCGAGGCCGAGACGGAGGGCGCGGTGCTGCGGCTGCTTGAGGAGAAGCGGTTGTTTCCGGTCACCGTCGCGGGCACCGCGGGCGCGGCGGATGCCTCGACCCGCGCGCGACTGCGCGTCCGCTCGCGCGATGTCGGCATCATGTATGGCCAGCTTGCCGACCTCATCGGTTCAGGCGTGCCGATGCTCCGCGCGCTCGACTCGATGGTGAAATCCACGGTGAATCCCAAGCTCAAGGCCGTGCTCAAGGAAGTCCGCGTGGCCGTCGCGGACGGCAAGACGTTCACCGACGCGCTGCGCCAGTTTCCGGAAGTCTTCCCGCTGCTGCACACCGCGATGGTCCAGGCCGGCGAGCGCGCGGCATTCCTCGAGCAGGTGCTGCGCAGCCTGTCCCACTTCATCGAGCGGCTCGACGAACTGCGCAGCCGCGTGGTCGGCGCGCTGATTTATCCCGCGCTGCTGACGGTGCTCGGCACGGCAGTGATGATCGGCGCGCTGCTGTTCTTCGTGCCCAGGTTCGAGCCTCTGCTCGCCGGCGCGAAGAAGCCGCTGCCCACCGAGATTCTCTTCGGCGCGAGCAAGGTGCTCCGGCATTACTGGTTCGTGCTGCCGCTCGTGCTCGCGGGCGCGGGCGGCGCGCTGTGGTCCGCGATGCAAAACGAGACGAACCGCCTGCGGCTCGAACGGTGGCGGCTGCGGCTGCCCGTCGTCGGCACAGCGCTGCGCATGGTCGCGGTCACGCGCTTCTGCCGCATCCTCGGCACCATGCTCGCGAACGGCGTGCCGATGCTGACCGCGCTCAAGATCAGCAAGGACGCCACCGGCTCGCCGCTGCTCGCCGCGCAAATCGCCGCCGCCGCGGACAGCGTCCGCGATGGCAAGAGCCTCTCCGCGCCGCTCGCGGCCGGCGGACTGATTCCCGAGCAAATTGTCGCGATGATTTCCGTCGCGGAGGAGTCCAACAAACTCGACCAGGTGCTCATCCAGATTGCCGACACCGTCGAGCGGCGCACCGACCGTCAGGTGGATCAAGCCGTCCGCCTGGTCGAGCCGCTCATCCTCTGCGTGGTGGCCGCGGCGATCGGTTTCCTCGCGCTTGGGCTGCTGCTGCCGATCTTCACGCTCGCGAGTTCGCTCGGCCGGAATTGAAGCCGGGCTTCGTATCCACCGCCAGATGCGGGCGCGGACAACGCAAAAATCCCGAATAAGGACTTGGAAAATGTTTGAAGCTGCCCAATGTTTGCACGTCTCACTTATCCAAAAGTGTCACGGAATCCGGCGCCCGGCCGTGTGACAAAATCAACGCGAACATGAAAACCAGTCCGCTTCACTTGCGCGCGACGCGTGCCGCGGGATTCACGTTGCTCGAAATCCTTCTCGTCATCGTCATCATCCTGCTGCTCGCGGGCGCGGTGGTCGTTTTCGTCCTGCCGCAGCAGAAGGGCGCGGAGAAAAACACGACCAAGATTCTCCTCAGTCAGGTCGCCACGGCGCTCGACACCTATCGCCTCAACATCGGCCACTATCCGAGCGAGCAGGAGGGCGGGCTTGAGGCGCTCTCGACCAAGCCCACGTTCGAGAACGAGCGCCTGGGCGAAAAGTGGCAGGGTCCGTATCTCAAGCCCGGCACCACGCTCGACGACCCGTGGGGCAACAAGCTCCGCTATCAACTCGCGGACGCCGCCGCCGGTGACGGCAAGGCCTCCGCACTTCCCTACAAACTTTCCTCGGTTGGTCCCGACGGCCAGCCCGACACCGACGACGACATCGTCCACGGCGCGTCGCCCGCAGGCGCGGCCTCCGCAAATCCATAGCCCGACTGCATGGTTTTCACCCGACACCACACGACACGCGGACACCGGGGCGCGACGCTCCTCGAACTGCTCCTCGCCGCCGCGCTCGTGCTCGGCCTCTCCGGCGCCGTGGTGTTTTGCTTCAACAGCCTCCAGCGCGGCGCGCAACTCGACGAAGGCGCGATGCGCCTGGAGTCGCTGATCCGGTTCGCGCGGGCCCACGCGGCAAACTCGGGCAAGGTGGTTCGTGTGGTTTTTTCACCGGAATCATCCGATGACGGCTCGCCCTCGGGCACGCACGTGAGGGTGCAAGTCCAGTCCGACACCGCGACCTCGGGATCCACGTTCGTCGAAGTCGGCCAGACCCGCGAAGATTCCGAGAGTGTCAACGAACTCGTCAACGTCGTGACCGTCGAGCTTCAAGGTGCTGCGAATCCTGCCGCGGCAGGCCCGCCCGCTGCGCCGTCGCCAGAGGAGTCATCCGACAGCGCGCCCGGCCCGGTTGCGGCACAGATCACATTTTATCCTGACGGCTCCAGCGACTCGGCCGAGATCATCCTCACGTCCCGCGACACGGAGGATTCGCGTCGCGTCTCGCTCAAGCTCACCGGCATCACCGGCGCCACACGGCGCCTGGTGCTGACTGAGGCCGAATCCGCCCAGTCGAAGGCGGAGTAGCCCGGTCGGTAGTCGGCGTTCGGCGGCCGGACCAGGGGAATCACCGGCGGTCCGATGCGAATGCTCACCCGTCATCATTCATGGCGCGCGCGGAATTCCCGCCGTGCTGTGCCCGCGCAGCCGCAGCACCTTCGCGCGGGTGTTCTTCTCGAAGTCGTCCTCGCCCTCGTCCTCTTCGCCGCCGCCGCGGTCATCATCGGCGGCGGGCTCAACGCCTCGGTGAACAGCGCCGCGCGCCTCCGCCTGCAAGCCCACGCGGCCGACCTTGCGGTGACGGTGATGTCCGAATTGCAGATGGGCGTGCGCTTGGTTGAGCAGCCGGGGCCCGAGCCGTTCCCCGCGCCTTTCACCAACTGGACGTGGCAGGTCACATCCACCCGACTCGAGTCCGCGCCCGGCGCGGCGAGCTTCTCCAACGTCGAAGTCGTCATCCGCCACTCGGAATCCGCGCTTGTGCATCGGCTCGCGCAAGTGCTCGATCTCGGCGAAGTGGCGAATCTGCGGGAAGGGCAACCCCGATGAGCGCCCGTAGTGCAATCGCATCGGTTGGAATTGGCGCGCATCGCGCCCGCTTCAGTTCCGCGTTCACGCTACTCGAAATCATCCTCGCTGTCGCCATCGCGACCGGCTTGCTGCTCGTCGTGCTCTACTTCTACCGGCAGTCCGCCGAGCTTCGCGAGCAGGTGATCCGCGAAACCGAGCGCGTTGCGGCCGTGCGGCTCGTGATGGACCGGCTCACGAGCGAGTTGCGCACCGTGCCCGCGAGTTCCTCCGCCACGCTGCCGCTTTATGGCGACCCGGCGATGCTCGAATTTGTCCGCACCGATGTGCCCTCCCGTGCCGCGTGGGCACCTGCTGACCTCGGGCGCGTGTCGAATCCGGAAAGCGACCTGCGCCTCTTGCGTTACTCGGCCGGCGACGGCATTGTCACGTTCGGCCTCAGCCGCGAGGAGGAAGCGCTCGTCGGTCGCCGCGCCGTCACTAATGCGTCGGATGCACTAGGCTTTAATGACGCGACTCCAACGAACGCGCCGGCGGTGCTTACCGAGGATCTCTCCTTCGTGCGCTTCCGCTTTTGGGACGGCCGCGCGTGGCTCGATGTGTGGGCGGAGCCTTCGCCGCCGGTCGCGGTGGAAATCTCGCTTGGCTTCGACCCGCTGCCCGACGACCTCGCGCCCGACGAATATCCGCACGAAGTCTTCCGACGCGTCGTGCACCTGCCCGCGGGCAGCCCGGCCGAAGCCGCCGCAACGCCCTTCGCGACAATTGATCGGAGGGAGCCCGCGCGATGAACTTCGACTGCTCCAACCGCAGGCGCGGATTCGTCCTCATTGCGATTCTTATCGTCGTGATGCTGGCGGCGATGATCGCCATGAGCCTGCTGTTTCGAATGAAGGCCGAAGAAACCGCGACCGCCGCTGGCTCCGGCGCGGAGCAGGCCTGGGCCGCGGCGATGAGCGGCGTGCGCGAGGCGATGCGCGTCGCGGCCACCGGTTCCGAGAATCCCGACGTCTTCGATTCGCCGGACCTGTTTCGCGAACGCCTCGTGTTCGATGACGGTTCCGACCGCTGGCACTTCACGGTCTATTCGCCCGGCGACGACGGCATGACGCTTCGTTACGGGCTCACCGACGAGGCGGGCAAGCTCAACCTCAACCACGCGACAGAGGAAATGCTTGCGCGACTGCCCGGCATGAAGCCGCTGCTCTCGCACGCGCTGCTCGACTTCATTGATGCCGACGACGCACCGCTGCCCGAAGGCGCCGAGCAACCTTACTACGACACGCTCGCGAAGCCCTACGCCGTCCGCAACGGCCCGCTCGACACCGTGGACGAACTGCTGCTCGTGCGCGGCTTCACGCCCGCGCTGCTCTACGGCGAAGCCGCGAATCCGTATCGCAGCGCCGCCACCGACGACGCCCCGCCCGCCGCGGACTTCGGCCCCGCCTCGCCGCTCCGCCCGCTGCTCACCGTCTCATCGTTCGAGCCGAACACCGGAACCGACGGCGCGCCGCGATGGAACTTGAACGACCCCGCCGAGAACTTTCCGACGAACGGCGTGCCGGCCGCGACGCTCGCCTATGTGGCGGCGCTGCGGAGCAACCAGATTCCGGTTGCCTATGCGAGCGACCTGCTCGACGCGAAGCAAGTGGTGCGGACCACCAACGGCGTGGATGTCGAGCTGTCGTCGGGCATCTCAAACGACGGGCTGCCGCTCGCGCTCGACCTGTTCACCACGGTTGCGGACACGGAGCTGGCGGGGCTCATCAACGTGAACACCGCATCCCGCGCCGTGCTCGCGTGCGTGCCCGGCCTCGACGACGCGCTCGCCGACGCCATCGTGTCCGCGCGACAAAGCGTGTCTCCCGACCGGCGGAAGAACCTCGCATGGCTCGTGCAGGAGCATGTGCTCGACGCGGACAAGTTCCGCGCCGTCGCGCCGTATCTTACCTCGCGCGGATTTCAGTTCAGCTTTCGCGTCATCGGCTACGGAGTGCCCTCGGGTCGCCACCGGGTGATCGAGGCGATCGTGGACACCGCCCGCGGCAACCCCACGCTGCTTTACCTGCGCGACGTCACACGCCTCGGCCTGCCGTTCAAGCTGGAACCGGGCGGCGAGCCTTCGGCGGACCTCAAGACCGCGCCGCGAACCCCGCGGAATGCGTCCTTGCACACAACGCCTCCCGGCCCTCAGATATGACCATTCACCGTGGTGACCTCCGGCACGATGCCTGAACCGTCCAGATTCAACGTGATCCCGTTCCCGAAACTCGGCCGGCGCGAGCGCCCGCGCAGGCTTGGCGCGGCCACCGCGCTCGATCTCGACGGCCCGCTCCTTCGCGTCGCGCAGTCCGGCGGCGGCGCCATCACCGACCTCGCGACGAGCCCGCTCGATCTGCCTGCAGGCACCGACCGCTCCGACCCGGCCGCGCTCGGCCGCGCGCTTGCCGCCGCGCTCGACAAGCTCAGGGTCCGTCCCGGCCCAGTCGTTTTCGCTTTGCCGCGGGCGCAAGTGTATCTGCGCACGCTCGCCGTCCCCGTCGTCGCGGACGTCAGCGAACTCGCGTCCATCGTCCACCTCCAACTCGCGCGCGAGCTGCCGTTCCGGATGGACGAAGCGGTGATCGACTTCCAAGTCCTCCGCCAGTTCACGCCCGCGGTGAAACCTTCCGATCCCAAAGCCGCCCTCGAAGCGCCGGCGCCCTCGCCGAAGCTCGAAATCCTCGCGGCTGCGGTGAAGCGCGACGTCGTCGAGTTCCACGAATCGCTGGCAACCGCCGCCGGGCTCAAGCTCGCCGCGCTCGGATGGATCGCTTCCGCCGAGGCGCGATGTCTTGCCGCCTGCTCGGCGGCGGAAGCACCCGCTGCACTCGTCACGCTTCGAGCCGGGGAAGTGGGTGTTGACGTCGTCACCGGCCGCGGCGTGCTGTTCAGCCGCGGGGCGGCCGTGCCGGGGGGCGATTTCGCCGAGGCCGCAACCATCGAAGTCGTGCGAAGCCTGCACAATTTCGGCGGGCTGGCAGGCGGCACCGCGGTTGCGCGCACCGTCGTCGCCGGCGCAACGGGACACGAGACCGCCGTCATCAAGCTGCTCGCGTCGCGGCTCGCCATTCCGTGCGGCGCGCTTGAATTCGCGAAGCTCGGATTGCCCGCGTCCGCGCGCGACTCGGCGGCGGGCGCATCCGCGGCGATCGGCCTCGCGCTCGGCGCGACGGACGACGGCGGATTGGCGTTCGACTTCATCGACCCGAAGCGCCCGGCCGACCGGCGCGACCTGCGGCGCGTGAAGGTTCTCGGCGGCATCGCCGCCGCGGCGGCCCTGTTCATCCTGCTGTTCGCAGTGCGGTCGTCGCTTGTGCAGAAGCGCGAGGCCAACTTGAAGGAAGCGCAGCTCGAACTCGCCGCCGAGGACAAGAAACGCCCCATCTACCGCCGCATGACGCAACAGGCGGCGACCGTGAAGGCGTGGCAGGCCGAGGGTCGCGACTGGCTCGATCACTACGCGTGGCTCAGCGCGGTGCTGCCGCGCAGCGAGGATCTCTACGTGACGTCCCTCGCGGTCGGCGGCGGCGGAAGCATCCGGCTCGCCGTGCAGGCTCGCACCGGCGAGATGCTCGCGCGCCTCGACAAGCAGCTCCGCGCCGCCGGCTACGACGTGAAGCCCCTCGCCATCACGCCCGGCACGGACCGTTTCGGCTACAACTTCCGTTCCACGGTCGAGCTGACCGCACCCGAGAAGCTCAAGCTCGACCTCACGAAGGCGCAACCGGCCGCGCGCCCCGCCGATGACGCGTCGCTCGACGCAGTGAAGAAGGGGGGCTCGAAGTGAACGCGCGCGAACGCACACTCGCCATCGCCGTCGTCGGTCTCGTCGGCGCATTTGCCGTCACCGCCGGCGTGCGCGGGTTTTTCCTCAAACCGCTCCGCGCGCTCGACGGCCGGATCGGCGGCGTGCACGAGAAGCTCGCGAAGCTTCATGCCGAGCGCCGCGATTATTTCACCGCCGAGGATGCGATGAAGCGTGTCGCCGCGCGGTGCTTTTCGGACGACCTCGACCTCGCGAGCGCGCGCTCGGGCGAGATGCTCACGCGCATCATCATCAACAGCGGATTGCGCGAAGCGGACTTCAGCCGCGTTCCCGTCGGCCCGCGCAAGCTTCGGGGCTCCCAGGAAATCGGCTGGAGCATCCGGGGCGAAGGCGGCCTGGCGCAGGTCGTAAACCTCATCTTCCTGGTCCAGAAGTCCACGCCGCTGCACCGGCTCGACAGCCTCGTGGTGTCCGCGGCGGACGTGCCGGGGCGCGTGCGCGTGAGCTTCCGCTATCTCACGCTCGTGCTCGAACCTGCACCCGAGGCGCAGCCGCTGGATCTCGAATCCAAGTTCACCGCCGAAAGCCCCGAACGGCGCGCCTATGCGGCGCTTGTCACGCGCGACATTTTGCGGCCGTATGTGAAGCGGCCGCCGCCGAAGCCCGAGCCCGGGCCGCCGTCGCCGACACCCGCCGGGCCGCCGGGCGCCGAGCCGGGACCGGAGACGTTCCGCGTCGTGTCGCTGTCCGAGTGGATGGGCAAGCCCGAGGTCCACGTGCGCGACCTGTCGAACCAGAAGACGCTGCGCTTCCAGCCCGGCGACCAGCTCGCGGGCGGCCGCATCGTGCTGGTGGATTATCGCCCGTTGCCGATGCCGGGCAACGAGTCGCTCCTCTCAAACAGCCGCGTGATCGTGAAGATCGGCAACGAATTCTGGGCCGTCGAGCGCGGCCAGACGCTTGCCAGCCGATACAAACTCAAGCCCGATCAGATCCCGGGAGAGTTGATGAAGTTGTGACCGAACGAAACCGATTTCGAGAACGCCTATGAAACGCATCCACTGCCTGCTAGTCGCCTTGCTGCTGCCGCTCGCGAGCGCGCCCGCCCAGAACCAGCCCGCGCCAAAGCCCGGCGCCCCACCGGCCAAGTCCGTCACCATCGCGCCGCCGCAGGACGCCTCGCGCAACATCCGCTTTCAGTTCGACGGCATTCCTTACGCCGACGTGCTCGAACGGTTCGCGCAGATGGCCAGCCGCCCGCTCGTCGCGGATGCGATGAAGATCGAGGGCACGCTCACATTCAACGACCCCAAGCCCTACAACTATGCCGAGGCGCTCGACACGCTCAACGTCATCCTTTCGATGAAGTCCATGATGCTCGTCGAGGACGGCAACTACCTGCGGCTCGTCCCGTTCAAGGAACTGCCGCAGCTCCCGCTCCGCATTCTGCGCGGCTCGGAGCGCGCGGCGGACGTGCGTCCCGGCGAGGTCGTCACCGTCGTGCTCGACTTGAAGAGCATGGACGCGAAGGAAATCGCGCAGTCACTCACGAACCTCCTCTCCACCGCGGGCTCAGTCGCGCCGCTCTCACGCGGGCGCGGGCTGATCGTCACGGACCGCATGGCAAACATCCACCGCATCCGCACGCTCATCGCTGCGGTGGATTCGGAGTCCGTGGCGGAACGGCAGATGAAGACCTACACGCTGTTGCACGCGTCAGGCGCGGTCGTCGCCGACCTCATCAACCGCACGTTCGGTGTGGCCACCGCGCCGAAGCGCACCTCCTTCAACACCAACACCAAGGCGCTCGACGTGCTGCCGCCCGACCCGGGCGATTACGTGACCGCGGTGTATGACGACGCGTCGCGCACACTCGTGCTCTTCGGGCCAAACGAACGTCTGCAGCTCGCCGACCAGCTTGTCGCGCGCTTTGAGGACAAGGAAGGCGGCTCCGGCGACGTGCGCATCTACACGCCCCAGTTGATGAAGGCCGAGGAACTCGCCGCGATGATCCGTCAGGCCGTGCCCGGTGTCGCGGGCGAAAAGGAAACCGCGGCCTCCGCCGCCACAAAGGCCCGTGTCATCGCGGACACGGCGACGGGCCGCCTCATTGTCGCGGCGCCGCTCGCGGGGCAGGCGGACCAGATTGAGCAACTCATCAACCGGCTCGACAAACCCGTTCACGGAACCACCCTGCGCCCGCTGCGCGCCGACACCGTGCAGGTCACGAAGGTGTTCCGCACGCGCACCGCCGAGGCGACCAACGTTGCGAACATCTTCCGCGAAGCCTTCACACGCCGCACGCCGTCGGGCGCGGCAGTCCAGACCGCGAACATCACCGTGGAGCCGCGCAGCCAGAGCGTCATCATCACCGGCTCCCCCGCGGACCTCCAGATGGCGACGGACATCCTCACGCAACTCGAGACCGGCAGCAGCACGCCGCGCCCGCAGCAGACGCGCTTCATTGACCTCGGCAGCCCGTCCGAGTCCAAGCGGCTGCTGCCGCTCATCGAGCAGATTTACCGCGGGCAGGCGACCGACGCGCTCACAGGTTCCGTGGCGCACGCGCGCATGCTGCCCGAGCCGGAGACGGGCCGGCTCATCGTCACCGGCAGCGACGAGCACTTGAAGATGATCGAGGGCATCGTGAAGGAGCTGCGCGTGCAGCGCCCCGGCCCGATGCTGCGGCGCCTGCAGATCATCAGCTTCAAGAACGCAAAACTCGACACGGCCTTCACCAGCTTCACCAGCCTCGTCACCGAGCGGATGACGGACAAGCGATTCGAGGAACAGCCCAAGCCGTCGGTGATTCAGGACGCCGCGAACAACCGCGTGCTCGTCACGGCCACGGAGGAACAGTTGCGCGAGATCGAGCAGATCGTCGCCGTGGTGGACGTCGCGCCCGCGCAGCAGCGGCGCGAGATGACCGTCATGCCCGTGCGCTCGAAGTCACCCGCGGAAATCATCACGCTCGCCACGCAGCTCATGGCGCAACTCGGCGAACCCGGCAGCCCGCAGACCGAACCCAAGCTCGTTCCCGACGCGAGCGGCAAGCAGATCATCGTGCTCGCCACCGCGAAGGACATGCCGCGCGTGCGCGAGTTCATCCAGCAGCTCGACGTCGCCACCACGCAGAACATCGCGCGGCAGTTCAAGGCGGTGGACCTGCACAGCCGCACCGCCGCCGAGCTGTCGCCGCTCGTCACACAGCTCTACGCGGAGCAGATCAAGGGATTGAGCGAGCCGCCGGGCGGTGCGGCCACGCTGCTTCCCGACGCGAAAAACAACCGCATCATGGTCAGCGGCGCGGACGCCGAGATCGCGCGCGTCGAGGCGATCATCCGCCAGCTCGACCCGGCCGGCCGCCGGCCCGCGCGCGAGGAGACGCGCGTGGTGCGGCTGAAGGCCGCGCTCGCCGCCGAGCTCGCGACACTCGTCGAGAAGAGCCTCTCCGTGCAGGGCCAGCCGGTGAAGGTGCTCGTGGACGCGCGCAGCAACAGCCTCGTGCTCAGCGGCGACGCCGACGCGGTCGAGGCCGCGTCGAAGATCATCGCGCAGCTCGACACGCCGTCCGACGTGCAACCGCGCGAGATGCGCGTGATGGAACTGAAGCAGGGCGATGCGACCGTCATCGCCGGGCTCGCGATGCCGCTCGTGACCGAGCTGCTCAAGAGCCAGCGCGGCCCCGAGTATTCGCCGTCGGTGAGGATGATCCCCGACGCCGCCGCGAACCGCCTCATCCTCTCCGGCCCGCGCAACGAGCTGCTCGCGCTCAACACCATCATCGAGCAGCTCGACCAGGCGCCCGAGGGCGCGGGCGGCGCGAAGGTCATCAAGCTCAACAACGCCGTCGCGACGAAGATCGTCGGCGTCGTCTCGAACGCGATGCTGCGCTTCGACGCGCGCAACCAGCCCATCCGCCGCGTATCCGTCACCGCCGACGCCGAGTCAAACACGCTCGTCGTCTCCGGGTCGCGCACGGACTTGAAGGACGCCGAGACGATCATCTCGCGCCTCGACAACGAGGGCGTGGACCTGACCGCGTTCGAGAAGCCCCGCCAGTTCAAGCTCATCGAGGTCCGGAGCGCCGACCCCGACGGACTCGCCGCGCTCGCCACGCGCATCTTCACCGCGCAGACGCCCGGCCGCGCCATCACGAACCTCGTCAGCATCAGCGCCGAGCCGAACGGCAAACGGATCATCGTCCTCGCGCCGGACACGCTGCTGCCGCAGATCGAGGCGGTGATCGTCACGCTCGACAGCAAGCCCGACCAGTCGCAGCGCGAGCTCGCCGCGATCGAGTTGAAGAACGCGCGCGCCGCCGACCTGCTTCCCAGCGTCACGCGCATCTACTCCGAGCAGACCGCCGGCCGCGCGGGCAAGGCCGCGAGCCTTTATCCCGACGCGAGCGGCTCGCGCATCATGGTCTTCGGCACGCAGGACCAGGTCGCCGCGGTCCGGCAGATCGTCACATCGCTCGAGGCGCAGCCTCCCGCCGCGCGCGAGGTGAAGGTGTTCGATCTTGGCCGGCTCGCCGAGGCGAACCGCGTGCTGCCGCTGTTGAAGCAGTTGTATCAGGACAAGTTCGCCAGCAACCCGACCGCCGGGGCGGCCGACGCGCAGATGATTTCCGACGGCAAAACCGGCCGCGTCGTCGTGTCCGCGCGGGCGGACCATCTCAAGGTGATCGAGGAACTCATCGCCGGCCTGCAACCCGCCGCGACGACGCCCGCGGCGCGCGAGACGAAGTCCTTCGAGGTCGGCAACGCCGCGGACGTGCAGCGCTTGCAGCCGCTCGTGCAGCAGCTTTACACCGACCAGTGGAAGGAGCGCGGCGAAGGCGACCCGGCCGACGCGCAGATTCTCTCCGACGCCGTGCGCGGCCGGCTCATCGTCACCGGCCGGCCTGAACACTTGAAGCAAATCGAGGCGATCCTCGCGCAACTTGGCGCTGCGAACGCGAAACCGCTTGGCGGCGCGTCGCGCGACACACGCATCTTCGACCTCACCACCGCGAGCGCGGTCGAGCTCGCGGTCACGGTGAAGACGCTTTACACCGAGCAGTCGAAGGCGCGGTTCGGCAACGTCGCGCCCGACACGCTCATCACCGCCGACGCCGGCGGCAACCGGCTCATCGTCGTCGGCGACACGAACGAGCTGGCCGTCATCGAGGGCATCGTCACCAAGCTCGACAAAACCAGCGCGCAGAGCTCGACCGCGCGCGTCTTCCGCATCAAGTCCGCCGACCCCGCGAAGGTCGCGGAGATTCTCACCACCGCGCTCGTGCGTTACGACGCCTTCGGCAAGCCGCAAAAGCGCGCGACCGTCACCGCCGACGCCAAGACGCGCACGCTCGTCGTCACCGGCGACCCAAAGGAACTGCAGGGCATCTCGCTCATCATCGAGCAGCTCGACTCCTCGCTCGCCGAGCAGTCGGAACGCAGGATGAAGGTGCTCACGCTCAAGCAGGGCGCGGTGCGCGACGTGACCGCGAAGCTGCGGCAGCTCTTCGCCGACCGCGTGAAAAGCCAGCCCGACCTCGGCACGAGCGAGCTGCTCCTGCTCGACGACACCGCGAGCAACCAGCTCATCCTCGCCGGCAGCGACGCGCAGTTGAAGGCCGCGGAGCAGATTCTCGCCACGTTGCAGGAGAGCGCGGCCGCTGCGCCCGCGCGCGAGTTGCGCGTGTTCGAGCTCGGACAGCCCGCGGAATTGCGCCGGGTCCTGTCGCTCGCGCAGAACCTCTATCAGGAACGCTGGAAAGACCGCGACGCCTCCGACCCGGCCGACGCGCAGTTCCTCACCGACACGAACAACGCGCGCCTGCTCATCTCCGGACGCCCGGCGCATTTGAAGGAAATCGAGTCCATCATCGCCATGGTGCGGCGGCCCGCGCCGGACCTCGCGACGCTTGAGACGCGCGTGTTCGATCTCGTCGCCGCGCAGGCCGCCGAGCTCACGGTCACCGCGAAGTCGCTATACGACGAACAGCTCAAGTCGCGCCCCGCACCGCCCGTGTCGCCGGCGATGATCCTCGCGGACGTCGCCGCGAACCGGATCGTGCTCTCCGGCGCGAGCAACGAGTTGAACGCCGTCGAGACCATCATCCGGAAACTCGACAAGGCCAACGCCGTCTCGGGCGGCACGCGCATCTTCAAGCTCACCAACGCCGAACCCGAGCAGGTCGCCAGCGTGCTGTCCGCCGCGCTCGCGACAGTCACGCCCGTGGGCCGCACCATCCCGCGCGTCACCGTCGGCGCCGACAACCGCACGCGGCTTCTCACCGTGGTCGGCGAGCCGAGGGACATCGCCGCCGCCGCGAAGATCATCGAGGAGTTTGAGGCGAATTCCACCCATGAGCCGCGGCAGATGCGCGTCTTCGGCCTGTCCGCGGGCCTCGCGGAGAACACGACGCGCAACATCCGCGCGATCGTGCTCGACCAGTTGAAATCACGCGGCTTCGCGACGGACGCCAACGTGATCGTGCTCACCGACGACCGCAACCCGCGGCTGCTCGTCACCGCGACCGACGCGCAGTTGAAGGCCGTCGAGGAGGCGCTCAAGCAGGTGAAGGACGTGCCCGAGATGGGACCACGACAGCTCACCATCATCCCGCTCACGAACATCATCGCCGCGCCCATCCTGCAGGTCGTCACGCAGCTCTTCGCGACGCAGATCACCAACCGCGATTCCGGGCAGCGCCTCGTCGTGAGCGCCTCGCCCGACGACCGCACGCTGCTCGTGGACGGCCCCGGCCACACGCTCACGCGCATTTCGCAACTCGTCCGCACGCTTGACCTGCCGCAGACGAACTCGTCCTCCGTCATCCAGACCGTGCACTTGAAGAAGTCCGAGCCCGTCGCGCTCGCCGAGGCGGTGACCAAGACCATCGCCAGCCGCGAGGCGCAGCCGTTGCTCAAGCGCGTCACCGTCACGCCCGTCTCCGGCGCGAACGCGGTGCTGCTCAACGGCCCGACCGATTCCGTGCAGGAGGTGCTGAAGCTCATCCGCGAACTCGACGGCGAATCGGCCGCGGGCGGCGGCGGTGACATCGAAGTGCGCGTTTACAAACTCAAGACGTCCGACGCGAAGGAAGTCGTTCCGGTCCTCGAGCAGATGATCGAGTCCGTGCTCGACCGGCGCGGCGTGCGGCGCGCGACACCAGCGGATGCCGGCACGACCACGACGAGGCGGGGCCGCGTGAGCATCGCGGTGATGCCGCGCGCGAACAGCCTCATCGTTTCCGCCACGCCCGCGCAGTTCAAGCTGATCGAGCAGTTGCTTCCCACGCTTGACGCCGCGCCCGAGCGCGGCGACCGCGACGTCCACATCGCGTGGCTGAGGAAGGCCAAGGCGGTCGATGTCGCCGACCGGCTCACCGCGGTGTATGCCGACCGTCCGGCGGGCGAGAAGCCGGTCATCGAGGCGGATTATCAGGCCAATTCCATCACCGTCATCGCGAAGGCGGCTGACGTGGCGCAAATTCAGGACCTCATCACGCGCCTCGACGACTCGGGCAAGGACGACAGCATGCAGGTCCGTCTGCGCACGCTCGGCCGCGTCCCCGTCGAGCAGATGGCGCGGATGCTGACGAACATCTACCCGCAGATGCACGCGGGCCAGGTCCGCATCGTGGAGAAACTTGCGCCGCTGCCCGTCGCGCCGAAGGCGGCCCGTCCACCGCAGGGAACGAACACCACGTCGGCCGTCACGAACGCGCCGGGCGAGGTCATCATCGCGGTCGACCGCGACGCCAACGCGCTCATCCTCGCCGGGCCGACCGCGGAACTCGACAACATTGACCGCATCCTGAGCGAGTTGCAGTGGTCGGGGCTCGCGGGCGATGCCGAGCTGCACGTCTTCCCGCTGAAGGAGGCGGACCCGGTCATCGTGGCGCGCACGTTGAACGACCTCTTTCGCTCGGAAACACAGGCGCGTCCCGCGGAGCCGCCACGTCCAGGCGAGGCGCCGCGTCCCGCGGTCGTGCTGCCCGCGCCGAAGATGGTGGTCGTGCCCGAGCCGCGCACGCGGAGCATCATCGTGCGCGCGAAGGCGACGGACTTCCTGCTGATGAAGTCGCTCATCGAGCAGCTCGACGCCGCGGGCTTGAGCGCGCAGCTCGACTTCCGGCTCATCGCGCTCACGAACGCGCCCGCCGAGAAGGTCGCGCCGGCCGTGCAGCAGATGGCCCAGCAGTTGAACCTCGTGCGCCCCGGCGAAGCGCTCACGGTCACGGCGTTCCCGCGGCTCAAGAGCCTGCTCGTGTTCGCGCGCGGGCCGATGATTGACCAGCTCGAGAAACTCATCCGCGCGCTCGACCAGCCGACGGAGCACGGCGAGGCCGAGGTGCGCGTGTTCACCTTGCAGAAGGCCAACGCGCCGCAACTCGCCGCCGTTCTGCAAAGCATGCTGCGGCTCGGCGCGACCAACGATCTCACGCCGGAGGCGCGCGAACTGCAGGAGCAGGTGCGCCGGTTGAAGGTCACGAACACGAACGGCGCGGCGGTCTTGCTCGACCTCACGAAGCCCATCCGCATCATGACCGATCCCGCCGCCGCCGGGCAGAACGGCGGCAACCGGCTGCTGATCTCCTCGACGCCGGACAACCTGCTCGCGCTCGCCGCCGTGGTCGAGATGCTCGACAAGGTCGCGCTCACCGACGCCGCGGAGGTCGCGATCATCCCGCTCCAGCACGCGGATGCCGCGAGCGTTTCGCAGACGCTCACGAGCGTGTTCACGCAGGGCGTGCGGCTTGGCTCCGGTCCCGCGGGCACCGCGCAACCCGACGGCGAGCAGGGCAAGGCGCTCGTCAGCCCGCTCAACGTCGCCGTGGACGCTCGACTCAACACGATGATTCTCAGCGGCCGCCGGGAATCCCTCGTCCTCGCGCGCCGCATCATCACCGATCTGGACAAGCCCACCGGCCGGTTTCTCACGGAAGTCAAACTGTTCCGGCTCAAGCACGCCGCCGCGACGAAACTGCTTCCGCTGTTGCAGGCCGTCTTCGCGGAAGGCGCGCCGGTCGCCGGCTCGGAGGGCATCAGCACGTTCGTCACCCGGCTTCGCACCACGATGGAGAACGGCCGGCCCGTCACGACCGACCAGCCGAAGGCCCGCGCCGCGCTCGTCATGCAGGCCGACGACACGATGAACGTGCTCATCGTCGCCGCGCGCACGGACGCCCTGCCGCTCATCGAGGAGGTCATCAAACAGCTCGACATCCCCGACGCCTCGGGCCTTTCGCGCGTGCGCATCTATCCGCTTCAGCACTCGGACGCGGCGACGGTCCAAAAGATCATCAACGACCTGCACACGGGCGCGCGCGCCGGCAGCGTCCGCAACGAGGACCGGCCGAACATCACCGTGGACGAGCGCAGCAACTCGATGGTCGTCTCCGGCAACGACAAGGCGTTCGCGATGATCGAGGGCCTGCTCCTCCAGCTCGACAAGGCCCTCCCGCTCGAACTGCGCGACATCCGCATCCTTCCGCTCACAAGCGCGGACGCGGTCGAACTCGCGGCCACCATTCAGAAGCTCATGGACGCGCGGATCGCCCGGCAGACCACGCTCGGCCGCGGCCAGGCCGAGTCGCTCCGCGTGCTCATCGTGCCCGAGTCGCGCAGCAACAGCCTGCTCATCGGCGGCGGCAAGGACAGTTTCGACCTCGTGCAATCCCTCGTGCGGCAGCTCGACACCGCCGCGCCCGCGCTGAGCGGCCGCATCCGGCTTGTCCCGCTGCAATTCGCGGACGCGCGCGTGATCTCGACGACGCTTAACAACCTGTTCACGCAACGCTACGCCGCCGCGAAGTCGCCCGACACGCAGCGGGCCAGGCCCGTCATCGTGCCCGACGCGCGCGTGAACGCGCTGCTCATCTCCGCCGCCGTCGTGGATAACGAGATGATTGACGACCTCGTGAAGAAGCTCGACCGCGCGCTCGACAACCCGGCGCTCACGCTGTCGGTCCTTCCGCTCAAGCACAACGACGCGGCGAAGGTCGCAACCACGATGGAGAGCATCTTTGCCGCTCGTCTCAAGGCCCGCGCGCTGCCGGGCGCCGAGCCGTCGGCGTCCGAGCAGGTGAAAATCGAGACCGACGGCCTCAACAACTCGCTCATCGTCTCCGCGAACAAGGAAAACCTCGACCTCATCACCGAGCTGCTCACGCGGCTCGACGTCGAGCCCACCGTCGCCGCTGGAGTCATGGAGACCTTCGTGCTCAAGTTCGCCGACGCGCAGCGCGTCGCGACGATGCTGCGCGGGCTCGTGCAGCAGGGATTGTATCGGCCCGGACGGCCGCTTGTCGGCGGCCCGGCGCCCGCGGGCGGCCGCGACGCGCTCGCCATCGCCGTGGACCCGCGCAGCAACACGCTGTTCGTCTCCGCCAGCCCGGAGCATCTCGCGATCGTGAAGGAGGTCATCACCAGGCTCGACACCCGGGACCTCGCAGACGCGGGCAGCATGAAGATCTACCGCCTCGAACGAGCGCGCGCCGCAAACCTCGCGGCCGTGCTCACGCAGTTCTTCACCGCAAAGCGCGCGGGCGACACCGTCGCGCTCAACGCGCAGGACCGGAGCATACCCGTCGCGGTCATCCCCGACCCGCGCCTCAACGCGCTGCTCGTCACCGGCGGCAAGGAGGCGTTCGACATTCTCGACCGCATCGTGCCACAGCTCGACGCCGAGGACGTGCAGGCGCGGCAGAACTTCCGCGTCTTCCAGCTCAAGCAGGCGACGGCGGTGAAGTTGCAGGACACGCTTGCGAAGCTCTTCGCCAACCGCCCGCCGCGCGTGCGTGGCGAGACGCCCGATCCCATCACGGTCATCGCCGATGCGTGGGTCAACGCGCTCATCGTCGGCGCGGTGGTCGAGGACATGGCAATGGTCGAGTCGCTCGTCAACCGCCTCGACGCCGAGCAGGCGCAGTTTGGCATCACCGTGCAGGTCATCCCGCTGCAGAAGGCCGACGCACGCCGCGTCGCGACCACCGTGCAGGGCCTGTATCGCGAAGGCACGCAAACCACCGGCGCGCTGCCCATCGTTGTCAGTGCGGACGAGCGGGTGAACGCGCTGGTCGTCAGCGCCGGCGAGGCCGATGTGCGGCGCATCCGCGCGGTCGTGGAGAAACTCGACACTGACCAGGTCGCGCGTGTCAGTGAAATCCGCGTGATGCCGTTGAAGTATGCGCGGGCCGAGGCGCTGTCCACCGTGCTGAACGCGGCGCTCAATACGAAGCCCACGCCGCTCACCGAGCAAAACCCGAACGCGCAGTCGGTCCTGCAATTCATCACCCGCACTCTGGACGGCCGGGAGCTGGTGACCGCCGCGCTGAAGGAGGCAGTGCTGATCACACCCGACCCGCGGATGAACTCGCTCATCGTGTCCGGTCCCGTGGATTACATGGGATTGCTCGAACAGGTCATCTCGCGCCTCGACAACAGCTCGCCGCGCGAGGCAAAGATCCGCGTCTTCACGCTCAAGCACGCCAACGCCGCGCAAAGCGCGCAGCTTCTCATGAGCATGTTCCGCATGACGCCCGCGGGCGCGACCGCCGGCGGCAACGTGCGGACGATTCAATACACGCTGGTGAAACCCGATGGATCAGGCGCGTCCGAGGGCGCGTCGGCCATCCTCGGCTCCGAGGAGCAGGGCGCGCTCAACGTGAGCGTGGACCCGCGCACAAACAGCCTGCTCGTCGGCGGCACGGACCACTACATCGCGCTCGTCGCGCAGGTGATCGAGACACTCGACACGGGCGAGGCGATTGACCGCAAGACGGAGCTGCACCGGTTGAAGAATTCGCAGGCGCTCGATGTCGCGACTTCGATCCGCGCCTTCCTCGACCAGGAACGCCAGCGCGTGACACAAATCCTCGGGCCCGACGCCGTGGCAAACGCCTCGCGCCTGCTCGACCGCGAGGTCTCGATTGTCGCGGAGACGAACAGCAACACGATCCTGCTGTCCGCGAGCCCGCGGTTCTTCGACCACGTGCGAAACCTCGTGGAGGAGCTCGATCGTTCCCAACCGCAGGTGCTGATCCAGGTGCTGCTCGCCGAGGTCGCGCTCGACAACACGAAAGACCTCGGCATCTCGTGGAATTACAACAAGGGCATCGGCGGCGGCCGCACGATCGGCACCGGCACGGACTTCGCCGGCGTCCCACCCGCGCTGCTGACCACGTTCGGCGGCTACTCGGGTCTGCTCACCGGGCGCGACCTGAACTTCCTCGTGAAGGCGATGGAGGACGACGGGCGCCTCGAAGTCTTGAGCCGCCCGCAAGTGCTCACGGCGGACAACCGGCCCGCAACGATCAACATCGGCCAGCGCGTGCCGCTCATCACGGACAGCCGCGTGACCGAGCGCGGCGACACCATCAACTCCTTCCGTTACGAAAACGTCGGCGTGAATCTGCAGGTCACGCCGCGCATCGCGCCGGACGGCTTCGTGAAGCTCGAGGTCGGCACGACAAACAGCTCGCTCAGCAGCACGTCGGTCGAGATCAACCAGAACGCCACGGTGCCGATCATCAATGAGCGCCGCGCGAGCACCACCGTGAGCGTGCCCGACGGGCAGACCGTCGTCATCGGCGGGCTCATCAGCAGCAGCGACGACATCCGCAGGAAGAAAGTGCCGCTGCTCGGCGACATTCCGTATCTCGGCGCGGTCTTCCGCAGCTCGAAAAAGAAGACCGAACGGCGCGAGTTGCTCATCATGCTCACGCCGCAGGTGCTCGGTGGCGCCGACGACGAGGCGGCGCGCTCCGCGCTCGATGGCTCGATCCGGCGGCAACTCGACCGCTCCACGATCAAGGAAATGAAGAAGCCGGACGCCTTGCAAAAGGGGCTGCTTGATCCGCTCTTCCCTGCGCCGAAGCAGGACAAGCCGGAGACGAAGCCGTGAGCGGTCACCCGGCGCACGGCGAATGAACCTACGTCACGAGATCCTCCTGCGATTGTCACAACTGCTGAGTGTGACGTGCGGCCTGTTCGTTTGCGCGTTTCTGTGCGCGTGGCTGGCGGGTTGCGCGACGGGCGGTGGCGCCCGTTCCGGCGAGAGCCTCGCGCTGCACCTGCTGCACTCGCCCGCGGCGATCAACCTCGACGATGACCCGGGGCCCGATGGGTTTGCGTTGAGGGTCTTCGCGACCACGGCGCGAAGTTCGAAGGGGTCGGTCCTGCCGGCGGGCGATTTGGAAATCCTGATGTTCGACGGCGCAATCCGGGAGGGTGCCCCGCTGCCGTCCAAGCCGCGCAAGCTGTGGACGTTCTCCGCGGCGGACCTCCGGGCGCACCAATCCCAATCCACGCTTGGCACGGCCTACGAGTTCCTCCTGCGTTGGGGCGCGGACAAACCCGCGGGCGGGCGCATCACACTCCTCGCCCGCCACCGCGACCGCCAGAACCGCCTCACGCACTCCACGACCAGCATCCTCGCCGTCGCGCAGCCGTGATCCCGCGGACCTTTAACCACCGGCCGGTGGCTGGACGGTTTCGAGCAGCTTGTGGATCACGGCTTCGACGTTCACGCCTTCCGCTTCCGCCCGGTAGTTGATCAGGACGCGGTGACGAAGCACAGGGTGCGCGAGCGCCCGGATGTCCTCGATGGTCGCGTGGGCGCGGCCCTGCAGGAGCGCGCGGGCCTTCGCTCCGAGCACGAGGAACTGACCCGAGCGAGTGCCGGCGCCCCAGCTGACCCACTCATTCACGAACGCAGGCGAGCCGGCCTGTTTGGGACGCGACGCGGCGGCGAGCTTCACGGCGTAGCGAACGACATCGAGAGCGATCGGGACTTTCCGCACGATGTCGTGGAAGCGCAGCACGTCCGCGCCGTAGAAGAGCGCCTCGATTTTCGGCGTGGCGCGCGAGGTGGTCTCGGCGACGACGGCGACTTCGTCGGCTTCAGGCAGGTAGTCCATCACCACGTTGAACATGAAGCGGTCGAGCTGCGCCTCGGGCAGCGGATAGGTGCCTTCCATCTCGATGGGGTTCTGCGTGGCGAGGACGAAGAACGGCTCCTCGAGCGCGTGCCGCACGCCCGCGGCGGTGACCTGATGTTCCTGCATCGCCTCGAGCAGCGCGGCCTGCGTCTTGGGTGGCGTGCGGTTGATTTCGTCCGCGAGGATCATGTTCGCGAAGATCGGCCCGCGCACGAACACCATCCGCCGCCCCGGTCCATCGGCGCTTTCCTCGAGAATTTCCGTGCCGGTGATGTCCGCGGGCATGAGGTCGGGCGTGAACTGGATGCGCTGGAAACGCAGGTGAAAAATCTGCGCGATGGATTTGACGAGGAGCGTCTTGGCGAGCCCCGGTGCGCCGGTGATGAGGCAGTGTCCGCCGGAGAGCAGCGCGAGCAGGATCTGCTCGATGACCTCGCGCTGGCCGATGATGACCTTTGCGAGCTCGGCTTCGATTTTCGCCCGGCCGGCGAGCAGTTGCTCGACGGTCTCCCGCTCGGTGGGCGCGGGAAGCGGCGGCGGCGACTGGGTCGCCGGCTGCGTGGCTGCGGTGTCCGCGGGCTGCGCCGCCGGCGTGGCGTTTCCTTGGATGACGGGGGGCGTTTCCACTTCAGTGTCCTTGGGTTGGTGCGGTGATTTGGGGATTGGCGTCGGGTCGGAGTCTAGTGCGTCATCAGGTAGAACACGATGTTCATCCCGAAGGGATACGCGACCTTTTCCGAAAACTTCGTGAAATAGACGGAGTCCTCCCCCTCGCGTTCCCAGCCGTCGCTCACGTCGCTGTTGTGGATGACGAAGACCATGATGCGGCCCTTGTCGTCGTGCCATGCGCGCACGTGCATGGTGTCTGAGCCCTCGCCGCGGTCGCGGAGTTGCAGCGGCGAGTTGGGATTGGCCGGGTCGTGATGCGGGTTCCAAAACTGAATCGTCGGCACCTGAAACCCCTGCATCGGCCCGCGCATCGGGAAGATGAAATGAAACACCGGGTGGTCCGTGCCGAGTTCCGTCCACCGGCGGCCGGGCAGCACGCGCTGCATCTGGGCGGCGAAGCCGTCCCACTCGGGCTGGCTCCAGAAATCGTTCACGAACAGCGCGCCGCCGTTCAGCAGATAATTTCGCAGCGCGAGCACCTCGTCGTCGCGCAGCACCATGTAGCCGGGATGCTCCAGGTAGATCATCGGCTGCGTGCGCAGTTCAGGGTCGGTCAACTTCATGACGCGCGCGTCCGGATCCGTCTTTGCGGATGTCAGCTGCTGCAGTCGATACGAGAGGTTCAAGTCGGCGTCCGGATAATCCACCCACCAGCCGAGGCGGCGGCCGAAGTTCCGCCCGAGGCCGAAGCCGGAACGGTTCGGATCGATCTTGAAAATGATGCGCGTGAAGGTGAACACGTCCTTCGCGAAGGCGGGCTCGTTGGTCCAGTTCGGCGTGCCGGTGCTGTGCGACATGGTCTCGCGCGCCGTGCGGACGGTGTCCTCATTGATCCAGCCGCTGCCCTCGCTCCACACGTAGTTGCCGGGGCGGTCGTCGGTCGGCGGGCCGCGAAAGCCGCCGCGCTGCTGGAACTGCGCGACGCAAACGCCCGTCCCAAGGAGCGCCGCCGCGACGAGCATGGCTTGAATTCGCGCGTTCATGCAGTGACGAATCAACACGGCTCAGTGCGTCATCACGTAAAACAGCAGGTTGATGCCGAGCGGGTAGGCCTTCTTCTCGGAGAACTCCTTGAAGTAATACTCGCTCTCGCCTTCGCGCTCCCACCCGTCGCCGTTGTCCGTGTTGTGGGCGATGAAGGCCATCGGGCGCCCCTTGTCATCGAAGATGGCCTTGAAGTGGACGTTCCGGTTGTCACCGTCGTGGTATTGCTCCCAAGTGATGCCCGTCCACTGGCTTTCGTGGCCGGTGCGAATGTTGGGCACCTGCATCTGGTTCTTCGTGAGTTTCAGGTCGAAGACGGCGTGGAAGATCGGGTGATCCATGTCGAGTTCGACGAACTCGCGCTCGGGAAAGACCCGCTTCATCTCGTTGAGCACGTTCATCAGCGCCGAGTCGCCCCAAAAATCGTCGAACATCGCGAAGCCGCCGTTGAGCAGGTATTTCCGGAATGCGACGACTTCCTCGTCCGTGAAACGCAGCGCGCCCGGCTCGACGAAGTAGAGCCACGGATACTTGTGGAGGTCCGAATCCGACAGTTCCACGATCCGCCCGTCGGGATCCACCTTCATCGAGGTCATCTGCTGCACGCGCCACGAGAGATTCAAATCGCTGTCGGGAATGTCCACCGCCCAGCCGCCGCCGCGACTGAATCGGTAGCCGCCGTAGCCGCTGCCGTAGCGCACGCGCGCGAAGGTCCATGCGTCCTTCTCGAACGCGACGTCGTTCGTCCACATCGGTGTGCCGGTGCTGCCCGACTCCAACTCGCGCGCCGTGCGGATGCCGTCGTAGCCGCTGCGACTGCCGCGGCCCCCGAAGCGCTGCGCGAGCGCGGCTCCCGTGACGAGGGCGACCGCGAGCCCAAGGATGAGTCGACGATGGTTCATGGCTTTGGTTCCGTCTTGGACGCCGACGGCTGCGGGTTTGTTGCAGAGCCTGTGATCTCGAGAAGGAGCTTGTGCGCGTCGCGGAACCGCGGCGCCTCCTCGAGCGCCTGCAACACGTGGCGGCGCGCGAGCGGGTTGCCGGTCTGGTGCATCAGTTTGCCGAGCCGGAAGTGAATCTCTGCCGGGTCGGGCGGGTCGAGCGCGAGCACCTTCTGCCACGCGTCGATCGCATGGACGGGTTTCCCGAGTTCCTCATGGGCGCGCGCAACGTGCCGCCACGGCAGCGGGGTGAGCGGGTTGACGCCGAGGTGCCGTTGCGCGTTCGCCTCGACGGACCGCCAGTCCTTCGCGTCGGCGGCCAGTTCCATCAGCCGCTGGAACGCTTCGAGCGCGTCGGCATCAATCGCCGCGAGTTTCGCGAGCACGTCGCGCTCCTCCTTCGCCTCGCCGAGCGCGCGATGGACGCCGGCGAGCATCGTGTAGGCGTTGTCGGCGCCGCGGTGGCCGGGGTATTCGGCGATGAGCTTTTGCAACGGCGCTTTCGCGTCGGCGAACTTTTTCTCCCCGATGAGGCGGCGGGCGTTGAGCGTGAGCGCATAGAAATTCTTCGGGTTGCGGGCGGCCCATTCGAGCGGATCGAGCCTCTCAACCGCCACGGCCACGGGTTCGGGTATGGGCCGCGGCCGGGGGCCGCCGGCGCGGGGCGGTTCGCCGATGCCTTGCGGGCGCTCGAAATCGAGCCCCGGCGCGAGCCTCTCCGCCGCGTCCTTCGCGAAGGCTGCAAAATCCTTCTCCAACTTTTCCATCGGGAGGGTGTGACGCGCGAGAACGGCGTTGATCTCGTCGCCCTTGGCAAGGTCGGCGAGGACTTTCTTGATCGCACCGAGCCCGAACCGTTGCACGAGGAACTCGACGACGAGCGAGGATTCGTAGTAGGCGAACTGAAGGTGGAGGTCGCTCTTGGGTGCGAGGAATGCGGCGCTCAGGTCACCGATGGGCGTGAGGTCCTTGCCGAGAATCATCTCGCGGTAGCGGGGATTCATGTGCTGGCCCCACGCGGGGCTCGCCTGCCGCTCTTCGTAGACGGAAATGCCCTCGCTCAGCCAGCGCGGCATCTTGTTCTTCGTGAGGCTGAGCGTGACGACGTGACAGAACTCGTGCCACAGCACAGCTTCCCAACTTGTCGGGTGCGCCGCCTGCGACGCCGGGCTGTTGGCGGTGATGACGCAGCCGAAGCATACGCCGAGGAATCCCGCGCCGCCGGGCATGCCAAACGTGCGCACGGCGAAGTCCTTCTGCTCCGGGAAAATCTCGACGATGGTGGGCTTGTCGAGCGTGCATGAATACTTCGCGGTCAGGTTGGAGCGCGCGCGTTCAAGGAGCGCAAGCGCGCGTTGGCCGTAGAGGGGCGCCTCCTTCTCGCCCATTCGCAGAATGAAGTGCGCGTTGGTGAGCGTGGTGAACCTGGCCATCGCGTCCTTGAGCGTGACGAGGTTGTAGGCGGCCACGTCGTAGCCGTCGTCCTTGAAGACTTCATCCGCGAGCTGCCAGCCCTTGTCTTCCTCGCCGAGCCGGAGCAGGTCCGTGGCGAGCTGGCTGCGGGCGGGGAGAAAGCTCCGGTCGAACCGCAACGCGCGCCGCTGCGCCGCCGCGCCCTCGGCGAAGCGGTATTTCTGCGAGAGCTTCGCGCCGAGGATATGGTCCACGGCGGGATTGTTGGTCCAGTGTTTGAGCGCCTCGTCGCGCGATTGCTTCTCGGCGGCAGAGTCGTTGCGGAGGTGCGCAAGGACGGCGCGGTAGGCGTGGGCCTCCGGATGCGCCGGGTTCACCGCGAGCGCGCGTTTGAGGAGCTTCTCGGCCTCCTCGTATTCCTCGGCATCCACGAGATGATCGGTCAGCAGGAGGAGGCTCGGGATGTGATTGGTGTTGGCTTCGAGCGCCTTGTCGATGCCGGCCATCATCCGGGCACGATCCCCGCTGGCGAAGGACTTCGCGTGCCCGCAGAGCATGTCGGCGTCCGCCGGGAATTTCTTCAACCCCTCGGCGAACGACTGGGCGGCGAGCGCGTAGTCGTGCTTTTCCAACGCAAGTTCGCCGCTGGCGAGGTAGGCGTCGCGCTTGTCGGGGTCGCTCTTCTTCGCGGGGTCGAGGAGTCTTTCGAGCACGAGCTTGGGGTCGGCGCCCATGAGCAGCGCGGCGCGGGCAAGCGCGGCCATGTTCGCGGCGTCGCGGAAGGACCATGGCCGCTGGCTGGCCTGCTGGTTGATTTCCGTGAGCATGTCGCGCGCGCGCTCGGGTTGCTGGTTGAAGAGCGCCAGCTCGCGCCCGACGAGCCGGAGCCGGATGCTCGCGGACATCGGCCAGCGGGTCATGACGTTGGTGAGGGTGTTGAAGGCGGCCGCATACTGCCCGACGGCGGCGCGCGATTGGACGAGCAGCAGGTGCCATTCCTCGCTGAGTTCCTCGGCCTTCGCGCCGGCCTCGGCGGCCTGGATGGCCTCCCGATACTGGCCGGTGAGGAAGAGCTTCCGGGCTTCGTCGAGATCGGGCGCGGCGAACGTGCTCGACGCGACGGCGAAGACAAGCGCCAGCCGCCCGAAGCCGTCCCGCCAGAAGCGCCGGGCGAATCCGTGGCAAGTCCGGGGTGGGCTGGGCATGACAGGAGATGGGATGACGCGTGGGCTGATTTGTTTCGAGCGTAGGCACGAAGCGGTGAATTGCAATGCCGGAGCGGCAGTTCCCGGGACTCCGTTGCCCGGACGCGACCGCGCCAAAGCTTTTGCTTCCCTCGCACCCTTCACTTCCGCTACAAGTGCCCCGCTCCCAACGCGCACGCACACCCGGACGAATCGCCGGCACGAACCACCACGCGCCCTTACCGAACGCATCCGCCATGATCGAGGTCAAGGTCATCTGTCCCTGTGGCACGAAGTTCAAGTTCGACACCGAGCCGGTGGACGGCCGGATGGCAGCACCGGTCACTTGTCCACGCTGCAACGAAAACCGAACGGACCTCGCCAACCTGGACATCGCAACGAAGCTCGCCGCGCTCGCCGCAGCGGCACCTCCCCATTCTCCATCCCACGTTGCGCCGAGGGCGCCGCCCGCCGTCACGCCGGTTGCGCCCGTCGCTCCCAAGCCCGGCCCCGTGCGGGTCGGCGCCGTGCCGTCAGGTTCCAAGCCCGTGCTTCCGCCCGCGAAGCCCGCCGCACCGGCGCCACCGCGCCCGCCGGCAGTTCCCGCCGCGGCTTCGAGAGCACCCGCGCCGCCGGCACCGGGACAGCCCGGCCTGCCAGTCGGAAACAAGGCGCCCGTGGCGAAGGCCGACCCGGAAGGCGCGCCTCCCTTGCCTCGGCCCGTGTCGCCGGGCGCGGCGCCGGTTGCGAAGGTCGACGACTCCGGCGAGGGAAAGGCGACGGCTGCGTCCGGCTCGAAGAAGCCGAGCTTCGCGCTCGCGGGTGTCGGGGCGCTCCTCGGCGCGCTCCTCGGCATGGCGATTTGGGTCGCCGTGATCATCTTCACGGGCATCCGTTCGGGCTACGTGGCTTTGCTTGTCGGAGTGACGGCGGGCTTCGGAGCGAAGTTGCTCGGGCGCGGGACGAGCACGGGCTTCGGTGTGGTGGCGGCGCTCTGCGCGCTGCTCGGCATCGTCGGCGGAAGTGCCGTCGCACTCACCGCGGACTTCGCCGCCGCCGTCACCGGGGCGGTGGAGTCAGCCTACGAGGCGCGCGTGGAACTCGCGAAGAATGTCGCCCAGGCGAAGAACGATGACGAGTTGCGAAAAGCCGCCGTGCGCGAACTCGCCGCCGACCGGACGGATCCAAAGACCATCAGCGACGCGGACCTTCAGAAATTCAAGTCCGAGGAGGTGCCGCGGCTCAAGGCGCTGGCAGAAGGGAAATCGTTGAAGTCCGAGGTCGAGGCCCAACTTGCGGCCGAAATTGTGTCCGGCTTCGACTACGGCGAGGTGATCAAACGGTTCTTCAGCATCTTCGCGATCATCTCCTGGATCATCGCTCTCGGCGCGGCGTTTCGCATCGCCTCGGGCTGACGCCCCCAAGCCCCTCACTCCAGTTCCGACTGCAGCGCCTTCGCGATCGCGTGGAACGCCTGTCCCGCCGGTCCCTTCGGAGTGCTGACCACCGCGGGAACGCCGCTGTCGCCGCCCTCGCGGATTTCCACGAAGATCGGCACTTCGCCCAGGAACGTGAAGCCCTGCCGCGCCGACTCCGACTTGCCGCCGCCGTGGCCGAAGATGTCCACGCGCGAGCCGTCGGGCGCGGTGAAGTAGCTCATGTTTTCCACGATGCCGAGAATGGGCACGTTGACCTTCTGAAACATGGCGATGCCCTTTCGCACGACGCCGAGCGAAGCCTCCTGCGGTGTGGTGACGATGACGCCGCCGTCGAGCGGCACAGTCTGGCAGAGCGAGAGCTGCGCGTCCCCCGTGCCGGGCGGAAGATCGACGAGCAGGATGTCGAGGCGGCCCCACTCGACCTGCGTGATGAACTGCTGGATGGTTTTCTGGATCATTGGCCCGCGCCAGATCACCGGCTGGTCGCCATCGAGCAGGAAGCCCATGCTCATGAGTTTCACGCCGTGGTTCATCGGCGGCACGAGTTTTTCATCCTCGCTCACGAACGGCCGCTGCCGCACGCCCATCATCAGCGGGATGCTCGGGCCGTAGATGTCGCAGTCGAGCAAGCCCACTTCGAGGCCGAGTTGCGCGAGCGCGCAGGCGAGGTTCACCGAGCAGGTGGATTTGCCGACGCCGCCCTTGCCGCTCGCGACCGCGACGATGCGACCGATGCCCGGCAGGCGTCGCGCGGGTTGCGGTGCGCCCGCGGCCGGCGCGCCCGGCGCGGGTTGCGGTTGCTTCACCTCCACGAACACGTGCTCGACGCCGGGCAACGCGCGGAGAACCTGCTCGCAGCCGGACTTGAGCGCGCGCCCGGCCTCGACGTTGGGTGAGGTCAGTTCAAGCCGGACGTTCACCGCGCCGGCGCCGGCGGCGACGTGTTTCACGAGCCCGAACGAGACGATGTCGCGCGAGTAGCCGGGATATCTCACGGCTTTGAGCGCTTCGAGGATGGATTCCTGCGTCACCATGCGGCGGGAATGTCGTGAGTCCCTGCGTGGAAGTCGAACGAAATCAGGACGGCCGGGCCTCCCCATGGAATCGTGACCTCAGGCGCCGGCGGTCAAGGTCCGCGGCGCGGTCAATCCACCTTCACACCCGCGACTTCGAGCACGCGCTGCAACTCGTCGTCGCTGTAAAACTTGATCTCCACCGCGCCCTTGCCCTTGCGGTAGCGGAGCCAGACTTTCGTGCCGAAGCGTTGCGCGAGCCGGTGCTCAAGGTCCACCACATGGATGTCGCGCGCGACGGGCTTCGCGCCCTTGTCCGCGCCACGCGTGGTGATGCTCGCGGTGGGTTCGAGCAGCTTGGCCACGAGTTCCTCGGTCTGGCGCACGTTCAAGCCGTCCTTGAGCACACGATCCACGGCGAGCAATTGCTCGGCTGGACTCGGCAGACCGAGGATGACCTTCGCGTGGCCGACCGACAACAGGCCGTTGCGGACGTGCGACTGGACTTCGCCGGGAAGCCGGAGCAGTCGCAACGCGTTCGTGACCGCCACGCGGCTCTTGCCAACCTGCGTCGAGACGCTTTCCTGCGTGAGCTGGAACTGCGAGATGAGCTGCGCGTATCCCTGCGCCTCCTCGATCGGGTTGAGGTTCTCGCGCTGGAGGTTTTCGATGAGCGCCATCTCGAGCACCTTGCGGTCGTCGGCTTCGCGCACGATCGCCGGCACGTCCGCGAGGCCGAGCGATTGCGCCGCCCGCCACCGCCGCTCGCCCGCGATGAGTTCAAACCCGCCGCCGCGCGCGCGGACAATCAGCGGCTGCAGGATGCCCTGCTCGCGGATGGAGTCCGCGAGTTCCTTGATCGAGTCGGGCGCGAAGTCCTTGCGCGGCTGGAGCGGGCACGGCCGGAGATTCGCGAGCGGGATGAGTTCGACGCGCTCGCGGCCGTCCGGCGCGGTCGCGGGCGGAGCGGGAACCGCGGCTTGGGATTCCGCCGCCGCGCGCGGGAGTTCGGGTTGAACCGGCGGCGGCGTCGGGACGACCGGTCGGTTGGAAGGCGCGGCTCCGCCAAGCAGCGCGCCGAGGCCGCGGCCGAGGGCACTTTTCGTCATGGACCGAGAGTGAAGAACACGGTCCGGGAAGTCTAGCGTTGACTGCTCACGGGGATCGAAGCGTGGTCGTTCTTCCCCTTGCCTCGCCGCCGCGCTCACGCGACAGTGTGGGAACGCTCCGCCATGAACCGCATCGTCGGCCTCGAAACGGAATACGGCTGCCTTACCGCAGACCTCGCCGGCCCGCCCGGCGCCATCGGCCGCGTGCGCAACTGGGTCTTCGACAAGCATCGCTACGGACTGGCCGACCTCCATCAGCGCGACTGGGATGAACCCGCGGGCAACGGCGGCTTCCTCTTCAACGGCGGCCGCTGCTACGTGGACATGGGCCACCTCGAATACTGCACTCCCGAATGCCTCTCGCTGCTCGATGTGCTCCGTTACGATGCCGCGGGCGACGCCATCCTCTGCGAGTGCTTGCGCGCGCTGAAACTCGCCGACTCCGTGAGCTTCATCCGCAACAACGTGGACCACTACTCGGGCGCGACCTTCGGGTGCCACGAGAATTATCTCGTCCGCCGCACGGTGCCGCTGACGGAGGTGAACATCCAGTCGCTGCTGTCGTTCCTCACATTGCGCGTGCTCTTCGCGGGCGCGGGCCGTGTCGGCGCGTCGCTCAGCGCCGAGTCGCGCGGCGAAATCGTCCGCACCGGCACCGACAGCCCGTTTCAAATCAGCCAGCGCGCGGACTACATCAACAACGACCTGTTCGAGTGGGTGCAGTTCAACCGCGCCATCATCAACACCCGCGATGAACCGCTCGCCGACGCCCGAAAATACCGCCGGCTCCACCTCCTTCACGGCGACACGAGCATGCTCCCGACCACGCTCCTGCTCAAGGTCGGCACCACCGCGCTCATGCTTGACCTGCTCGAACTCGATCACATGCCGCGCATCGCGCTCGCCGACGCCGTGATGTCCTTCCGCGCGCTCTCGCACCAACCCGACGGCCCGTGGCAGGTGCCGATGGCCGATGGCCGCTGCCAGCACGCGGTCGAGCTGCTCCAGCGATTTCATCAACAGGCCAAGTCCGAGTTCCGCGGTCGCGACGACGAAACCGACACGCTGCTGTTGATCTGGGGCGATGTGCTGAAGGACCTGGAGAACGATCCGATGCGGCTTGTCGGCCGCGTGGACTGGATCACCAAGCGCTTTCTCTTCCAGCAATTCATCGACCGTGAGGGCCTCGACTGGGGCGACCCGTGGTTGCGGTCTCAAGACCTCGAGTTTCACCACACCGACGCGCGTCGCAGCCTCGGGCACGCGCTCGCCGCGACGCCTGCGGCGTGGCAACTGACCGATGCCGACGTGCTCGAGGCGACGCACCAGCCGCCCGCCAACACACGCGCCCACGCCCGCTCGCGCCTCATGCACCTGCTCCGGCACCAGACCTTCCGCTACTTTGTGGACTGGGAGGTGATCGACGCCGAGGGCTTCAACTCGCTCAACCTCCTGAATCCGTTCGACCCGCAGCCTGACGAAGGCGAGCAGTGGGTCCGCCAACTGCGCGGCCTCGTGCCGTGAGCGGACGAACGGAAGTTTCACGTTCGTCGTCCTCGTCCTCGTGTTTCGCAGGTTGAACGGGCATCGAGGACGAGGCCGGCGGACACCAAGAAACCCCTTGCCCGTTCCCGCGCCCCAACACGAAACTCGTCCCATGCTCCCGCGCGCACTGCTCCGCATCGCTGCTCTTCTCGCACTCCTCGTCCCTCCCCTCGGCTTGCTCGCCGCCGAACCTCCGTGGAAGGCCGGCGTCGCCTCCGCGGACATCACGCCCACCCGACCGCAGTGGATGGCCGGCTACGGCGGACGCGACCGTCCGGCGGAGGGCACACAACACCCGCTCTTCATCAAGGTGCTCGCGATCGAGGACGCCTCGGGCCGTCGCGGCATCATCCTGTCGAGCGACCTGCTCGGCGTGCCGCAGAGCATTTACAACAACACCTGCGCCGCGTTGAAGCAGCGCTTCGGGCTCGACCGCGCGCAAGTCATGCTCCACGCGTCGCACTCGCACTGCACGCCCGTCCTCCGCGGCGCCCTCTACGACGCGTATCCGATCCAGGAGGAACACAAGGCCGCCATCAACGCCTACTCCGACCAGCTCGAGGCGAAGATCGTCGAGGCCGCCGGCAAGGCGCTTGCCAGTCTCGCGCCGGCGCGGCTCTCGGCGGGACAGGGCGTCACGCGCTTCGCGGTGAACCGCCGCAACAATCCCGAGGCGCAGGTGCCGAAGCTCATCGAGGAAAACGCGCTCAAGGGCCCGGTGGACCACAGCGTGCCCGTGCTCGCCGTCACCGGCACGAACGGCGCGCTCATGGCCGTCGTGTTCGGCTACGCGTGCCACAACACGACGCTGAGCTTCTACCACTGGTGCGGCGACTACGCGGGCTTCGCGCAACTCGCGCTGGAGCGCAGCCACCCCGGTGCGGCGGCGATGTTCTTCAGCGGATGCGGCGCAGACCAAAACCCGCTGCCGCGCCGCGCGGTCTTCCAGGCCGAACGCTACGGGCAGATGCTCGCCGCCGCCGTCGAGGAGACGCTGCTGCAGCCGATGAAGCCGCTCGCGCCGAAGCTCGCGACGGCGCTCGAACTTGCGACGCTGAATCTCGGCGACGCGCCGACGCTCGACGAACTCGAGAAGCTCACCGGCGGCAAGCCCGCCTCGAACAACCGATGGGCCGCCCGCCTGCTCGCGGACTTGAAAGCCGGCAAGCAGTTCGCGCGCACGTATCCGTATCCGGTGCAGGCGTGGTCCCTCGGCGGGCAACTTTGGATCACGCTCGGCGGCGAGGTGGTGGTGGATTATTCGCTGCGCTTCAAGCGCGAGTTCGGCGCCGACACGTGGGTCGCGGGCTACTGCAACGATGTGATGGCCTACATCCCGTCCGCGCGCGTGCTGGCCGAGGACAAGCCGCCTCGCGCGCCGGGTCGCAGCGGTTACGAGGGCAACACCTCCATGTATGTCTATGGCATGCCCGCGCACCGGTGGGCGGACGACGTGGAGAACCTCATCGCCGCCGCCGCGCAACGCGTCGTGAAGCAGGTGCGCTGAGAGGGCGAATCCACGCCTTTGAACAGGGAGCGCGTGGCGTCCCGCCGAAACCATGCTCGCGCAACCGGACTGACCGGTTGCGGTGCCGTGGTGTTGCCCAAACCTGTCGGCGGGACGCCGACGGGTGCGACCGGGACGGTCGCGCTCCTATTTCCAATCGTCCGTGCGGAAGGGAGAGGCGGGAAGGCCGGCGCCGTTGTAGAGGTTGCACGTCGGCCAGTTCTCCCACGCGTAGCGCACGGCCTGCGGCTGCTTCACGCCGGGAGCCGACACGATCACCTTGTCGCCGACGATCTTCGCGGTGGCGGGCACGAATGTCCTGTCCTCGCCGGCGATTGTGAAGCCCTTCAACTCGCCGCCCTTTGCGACAAGTCCGCCGTTCGTGTGCTTGAAGCTGAGCGTCACATCGCCACCGCGCACTTCGTGTCCCGCCGGCAGCGGGCCGCTCGCGGCGATGTCCTTCTTCCCGTAAACATCCGCGAGCGCCCACATCGCGAGACGCCTGCCGACGTCCTGCTTGTTCTTCGGGTGGATGTCCTTCTCCTCGCCGATGTCGATCGTGATGGCCATGCCGGTCTTCGGCAGCGCGAGCGTCTTGAGCATCGCCTCGCGCACCGCGGGCCAGTCGCGACCGGGCCCGCCGAAATTCGGGAGCTGCACCCACGCGAACGGGAATTCCTGCGCCCATCGCGCGCGCCAGTCGGTCACGAGCAACGAAAGCTGCGCGTGGTAGAACGGCGCCTTCTCCGGCATCGAGTTCGCCTCGCCCTGATACCAAAGCGCGCCGCGGATGGCGAAGGGCACGAGCGGCGCGATCTTGCCGTTGAAAAGTCCGCCCACGTTGCCGCGGCGTTCGGCGACCGCGGCCGGGTCCTGCGGGCGCTTCGGCGCGGGCTTGCCCTCGGCCCTGGCTTTCTTCGCGTCGTCCTGCCACTTGGCGAGGTCTTTCTCAAACTTCGCCTTCGCCTGCGCGGGGTCGGCGGCTTTCTTCGCATTGCGGGCGGACTCGAAGAAGCCCTTCAACTCCGGCGCGGCCGTTTGTGCGCCGGGCGCAATCCACGACTCGATCGGCGTGCCGCCGACGGATGAATTGATGAGGCCGACCGGGACATCGAGCGCGCGGTGCAACTCGCGTCCGAAGAAATAGGCCGTGGCTGAAAACGTGCCGACCGTGTCGGGCGCGCAGACGACCCACTCGCCGCGCGGCGCCGTCTGCTCGGTCGCGGACGCCGCGCTGCGCTCGGTGAACATTCGAATGCGCGGGAAAGTCGCCGCGGCTTGTTCGGAGCCGAAGTCCTTCGCGCGATTCACGGTCATGGCCATGTTCGACTGGCCGGAGCCGAGCCACACTTCGCCCGCCAGCACGTCCTTGACCGTGAGCGTGTTCCTGCCTTTCACGGTGAGCGTGAGCGCGTCGCCGGACGCCAGCGGGTCGAGCTTCACCATCCATTGGCCCTGCGCGTCGGCGGTGGCGGACTTGGTTTGGCCCGCGATCGTGACGGTGATTTGCTCGCCCGGGTCAGCCCAGCCCCACACGGGAGCGGCGACTCCGCGTTGCAGCACCAGGTGATCGGAAAACAGCGCGGGGAGTTTCACATCGGCGCGGACGGGAGTGACGCTGAAAGTCGCGATGGCGGCGAGAATCACGGCGCGAGAGCGCAGGGAGAGCATCGGGGCAGTGCCGTTCATGGGCGATGTGGGTTGGGGTGGGTGGATGGCGAAGTCACTGCGCGGCCTCGAAGCCTTCGCGGACTTTGCCGTCGTGGCCGATGAGGGGTTGTGGATTCTGCACGCGGCCGGAGGGGCGCACGCCGGGACCGGTGCCGTCACGGCCGAGGTCGGAGTCCATCTTCTCGACGAACGTCATCAGTCGTTTCACGACCTCGGGATTCGTGTCGGAGACGTCCGTGGTCTCGCCGATGTCGGCGGTGAGGTTGTAAAGGCGCGGGACTTTGGGCGGCGCGGCTTGTTTGTCGGCGTCCTTCTTTGCGTTGGCTTTCTTCGCGGCGCCCGCGCCCTGACCGGGCACGATGAGTTGGAGCTTCCACGGGCCGGAGCGCACGGCTTGAAGCTGGTTGCCGGCGAAGTAGAAAAAAGCGTCGCGCGAGGATTCCTTCGCGCTGCCGCTGAGCACGGGCCAGAGGTCCACACCGTCGAGCTTGCGGTCGGCGGGAACGGCCCCGCCGGCGAGTTTCACGACGGTCGGCAGCACGTCCATCATGCTGGCGATGGCGTCGCTGCTCGTGCCGGGTGGAATCCGTCCCGGCCACCACGCGATGGTCGGCTCGCGCATGCCGCCTTCCCATGTGCTCGCCTTGAAGCCGCGCAGCGGCGCGTTCGACCCGCGCGCGGTGCCGCCGTTGTCGGAGGTGAAGAGCACGAGCGTTTTCGCGCCGAGTCCGAGTTCGCGGACGGTGTCCACGACCTGCCCGACGCTCCAGTCCACCTCGGCAACCCAGTCGCCGTAGAGTCCGTGGCCTGACTTGCCCTGAAACGCCTTGCCGGGATAAAGCGGGAAGTGCACCGCGGTGTGCGGCAGGTAGAGGAAGAACGGCTTGTCCTTGCTGGCCTTGATGAACTTCACCGCCTCATCCGTGTAACGCGCGACGAGCGTGGTCTGGTCCTCGGCGAGCACGCGCTGGATGACCTTTTCGCCGCGCAACAGCGGCAGCGGGGGCTGGCCGGCGCCTTTCGGATTCGCGGGCAACGGGTCGCCGAGGTTGCTTTTCACGCCATCCGCGGCGGGGCCCATGTCATTCGAGTAGGGCAGGCCGAAGTAATGGTCGAAGCCGTGCCGCGTCGGCAGGAACTCCGGCTGGTCGCCGAGGTGCCACTTGCCCACGATGGCCGTCGTGTAGCCGCGCAACTTGAGCAACTCGGCCACGGTGAGTTCGCTCGCGTTGATGCCCGTCGCGCCCGCGGGGAACAGCACCGCGGGCACGCCGACGCGTTTCGGGTAGCAGCCCGTCATGAGCGACGAGCGCGACGGCGAGCACACGGGCGCGCCGTAGAAGCTCGTGAGCTTCATCCCTTCGGCGGCGAGGCGCTTGAGGTTTGGCGTGGGGTGGAGCTTGGAGCCGAACGGCTCGATGTCCGCGTAGCCGAGGTCGTCGATGTTGATGACGATGACATTGGGTTTCGGGACATCCGCAGCCCGCGTCATCGCGGCCAGCGGGACAGCAAGGAACAGCGCACAAGTGAGGCGGCGGATCATCGCGGGCGGCTATTTCTTGGGCTCGTCCGCCTTTTTCGGGTCTGCCTTCTTGGCGGCCTTCTTCGCGTCCGCCTTGGCCGCCGGTCCACCTTTCTCGGCGGGCAGCACGGTGACTTTGGGCGTGGGCGAAGATGTGCCGGCGAATTCATTGTAGCTCTTGTGGATGTAGTCCGCGCCGGGCATGGAGCCCTCGGCCAGGAGGAAGCGGTAACGGAGCGTGAGCGTGCCGCCGTTCTCGATCTTCGCCACGGGGAACGCGCCGAAGCGGCCGTAGTCGCGATAGGCCGACCAGCGCGTGCCTTTCGGATTCGCCGGGTGGCTCATCTCCACGACGCTGAACGTGCGGCCCGCGAGCTTGAATTGCTCTCCCACCCACGCGTAGTCGGTGTCCTTGTGCGGCGCGGCGTCGGCCTGCGAATAGGTGTAGATGGGCGAGCGCTCGACTTCCTCGGCGGGCCGGAAGTGGATGCCCGCGTGCTCGGGGTCGCCATCGAGCACCACGTCGCCGTTGGGTGCGCGGAGCCTGGACGTGAAATCCAGCACGGCATACGCGGGCGCCTCGGCCCGGCGCAACCGGAACGTGCGCTCCTCGTCGATGGCCAGCTTGCCCGTGTTGTCCTTCCAATGGACGTTGGACGTGAACTCCGCCTCCGCGGGCCCGCCCTTCTGCGACGTGAACTTCTGGTGAACCTGCGCGCCCTTGGGCATGTGCCAGAGGTCATGCACCGCGCCGCCGAACGTGACCTTGTTCCACCCGATGAAGATGCCGCGATGATGCGTGAACGTGCCGCCGGCGCCCTTGGTCAGCATGAGTTCGCCGGAAACGTCGAACACGTGCAGGTAGGGCTTGTAGGTGGCGAGGCGCGTGTCGGGCGAGGTCTCGTCGAAGGCATACATGAACCGCAGCATCGTGCGGTTGCCGTGCAGCACATCGAGATGCTTGCCGGGCGTGTCCCTGAACGAGAATCCGTCGGTCTTCTGCGCGCGGGCGGGCAGGGCGGACAGCGCGAGGACGATGAAGGTTGCGGTGAGTGCGGCCAACGTTCGGTTCGTATTCATGACGCGGGGCGGAGTGTCGCGGTTCAGACGCGCTCTGGCGAGCCTGAGTTACTCGCCGGCAGCCACGGCGGCTCCTGAGATCGAAGGCAGAAACACCGGGACGATCTCCTGCTCGCAGTCGCGGGTTACTCGGGATTGGTGCGCGCGGACGCGACGGTGTTCTGGATGGCGTGGTTGATTCCAGTCGTCCACGTGGCCGTGCTGTCCGGGAACAACATCGAGTGGATGGGCGGCCGCGGTGGCCGGCGGTCTGGCGGCTCCGTTGTTCCGCCAGGTCACTCCTTCTGAACGAAACCCCGCCGCCGCCCGTCCAAGCCCGTGACTGACGTGACCGCATCGCATCCACCTTCCGCCGCGCGGTTGTTCTCCCTGCTCGCACTCACCGTCGCGCTTGCGTCGGGTGCCGGCTGCACGACTTACCGTGATCAGGCGCAATCCGCGACGATGCAGTGGCAGGCGGGGAATTTCCAGGGCGCGGCGCAGGAGTTCACGCGCGGCTCGAACAAGCAGCGCGATGCGATCATCTGGCGGCTCGAACAGGGCGCGGCGTTGCGCGCGTCGTGGCGGTATCTGGAGAGCAACGCCGCATTCGACGCGGCCGAGGCGCGCATCGAGCAGTTCGACGCCGGCCCGCGCGTGCACCTCGGCTCCGAGGCTGCGGCGCTCATCAGCAATCTCGCCAACCTCCCCTATGAGGGCCGCGGTTATGACCGCGTGATGCTCAACACTTACAAGGCGCTCAATCACCTCCAACTCGGCGAACCAGACAAGGCACGCGTCGAGTTCAACCGCGTCCTCAAGCGGCAGGAGGAGTCGCGCGCCTTGAAGGAGCGGCGCATCCAGCGCGCGGAGTCCGAACTCGCATCGCTCCAGCCGCCCGTGCGCGACGCCGTGCGGCAGGCGCGCGAGCATCCGCAACTCCGGACCGCGCTCGGCGGCGAGGGCGCGTTCCCCGGCCGGTTCAAGGCCGAGGGGCTCTATGTGAATCCGTTTGCGACGTGGGCTTACGGGCTGTTTCATCTCGCGCACGCGGGAGACGGCGCGGACCTCGAGCGCGCGCACAAGGCGTTCGAGCAGGCGCTCGCGGCTGCGCCCGAGAAGCGTTTCGTGAAGGCCGACCTCGACCTGGTGAAGTCCCGCATGGCCGGCCAGCCGATGCCCGCGATGACGTGGGTGGTCTTCGAAACGGGCCGCGCGCCGATGCGCGACGAGGTGAAGGTCGAGGTGCCGCTGTTCGTCACGCGACTTTCCTACATCGGCATGGCGTTTCCGAAGCTGGTTTTCCTCGAGAACTTCGCGTCGTCGCTCACCGTCACCGCGGGCGGCGTCACCGAGACCACCGGCGTGGTCGCGGACCTCGACGCCATCGTCGCGCGCGATTTCCAGGACGAACTGCCGGCGATCGTGACCAAGACACTCGTTTCCGCGGCGTTGAAGGCGACCGCGACATACACAATCAACACCGAGGCGGAGCATCGGGGCGACTTCACGGCGTTCATCGCCAAGCTCGGCACGGCGCTCACGCAGATGGCCATCAATGTCGCCGACACGCGGACGTGGACAACACTGCCCAAACAGGTGCAGATTGCCCGCGTGCCGACGCCGCCCGACCGCAAGCTCGCGCTTTACGCGCCGGCATCCGGCCAGCGCGCGGACGTGACGGTCGGCGGAGGCCGCGTCAACATCGTCTTCGTCAAATCCATCACCCCGAACACGCCGATGCTTGTCTCGCACGCGACCCTTCCATGAACGCCACGACTCCCCTGCTCGCCGCATTCGCCGTGCTCGTGCTCGCGGGCTGCCGCAGCACCGGCGTCAACACCGTCGAGCGCGCGCAGACCGTCGGCGAGCGCCACCTCGTCTCCGACAAACGGGTCATCACGGATCGCAGCCTCAACCGCGCGGTGCGGATCATCGGTTTGTCCGAGGGCGCGACACCGGACGGCTTCATCAAGGTGCAGGTCGAGGTGCACAACACCGGCCCGTGGAAGAAGAGCTTCAGCTACAAAGTGGAGTGGTTCGATGCGAACGGGGTGCTCGTGGACACGCCGGCCAGCACGTCGATCACCCGGCAGATTGAGGGCGGCGAAGCGCTCTTCCTGACCGCGGTCGCGCCGAACGCCACCGCGAAGGATTTTCGATTCAAGTTCATGGAAACGCCGTGACCTGGAGCGTGGTGCGCGGGGCGTGAAGAGGCGGACCGCGTTCGGTTCTTCACGCGCCACGCGCCACGCGCCACGCAGAATTACAAACCAGAAACCCGAAACTCGAAACCATCCCAACCATGAAATCTCCCCTCCTGCTCACTACCGCCGTGGCCGTGCTGCTCGTGGCTTGCGCCACCGGCAAAGTCTCGCGCATCGAGCCGACCGGCGAGCGCGCGGTCACCACCGCGGGCGGCATTGACATCAAGGACTGGCTCACGGCGTCCGAGGCGATGATCCAGTCGCTGCTGAGCTCCGGTCGCATCGTGACGCCACCCGACTCGGCGGCGGTCATGGCCATCAGCCGCATCGCGAACAACACGACGCAGCAGGTGGACACCGACCTGCTCGTGAAGAACATCCGCATCGCGCTGAACAAGAGCGGGAAGATCGTCACCACCACGACCGTCGGCCTCGGCGGCACGGCCGAGGACCCGCTCGCGAAGGAGCTGGCCGCCAAGCGCGCCGCCGCCGGCGGGCCGAACCGCGTCCCCGACCCGAGCTACACGCTGTCCGGAAAGATCCTCGAAAACCGGCAGCAACAGGGCAACGCGAAGACGACCTCCTATGTCTTCCAACTGTCGCTCACGGATGTGAACGGCATCGCGGTCTGGGAGGATCAGAAAATCATCTCGAAGTATTCGAAGCGGACGTTCCTCGGACTGTGAGTTGCGCCTGACGGCGCGGCCGCCGGCCGTTACTCCAGCCGCGTGCGGCCGGCGTAGCCCGATTCGAGGTCGTGCCAGAACTCGATGTCTTCCTCGCCTTCCTCCCAGCACAGGAAGACTTCCTTGCCGCCGACGATGCCCGGGAAGTCCACCAGGCCGCGGTCGAGGTCCTTCACCTCGATTTCCCGGGAATGAAACTCGCGCAGGATGTCGCGCAAGTCAGCCAAGGCGCGGACCCAGCGATTGGCCAGGTCACCGCCCACGTCGGCCCCGCCGCGGAGCAATCCCCCGACGCGGTCTTCGAGCCGCAGGTAGTCCTCGCGCGCCTTCCGCGCCTTCACGAGCCACTGGCTGACCTTCGGGAGAAGTTCCCGCGCCTCGGCGATGGTGTAGTGATGCTTGAATCGGAAGGGCACGGAGCGTGAAGGTGTGGAGTGCGTCGTCGGCGGCTGGAAACGGCCCGGTGTGCTCGCTCCACGCAGGAGCGTTCCCGCGTCTCACGGATCACTTCACTGCTTTCCCGGGTCGGCAAGCTTCTTCTTGATGTCGGCGTTGTCGGGTTCGATGGAGAGGGCCTTGGTCCAGTGCTCGCGGGCCTTGGCGGGTTGGTTGAGCGCGAGATACACGTCGCCGATATGGTCGAAGATCGTGGCGTCGGGTTCCTTCAAGTGCTGCGCGGACTTGATCAGCCAGTCGAGGGCTTCCTTGTGCTTGCCGAGCTTGAAGAGCACCCAGCCGAGGCTGTCGAGGAAGGCGGCGTTTTCGGGTTCCTGCTTCACCGCCTGCTCGATCATCACCCTGGCGCGGTCGAGGTTCACGCCGCGTTCGGCCCACATGTAGCCGAGGTAGTTGAGTGCCTCGGCGAAGTCGGGTTGCAGCTTGAGGCTCATCTCGAAGTAGCGCTCGGCTTCGGAGATGTTCTTGTTGCGCTCGTGCGCGGCCCCGAGCTGGAAGTAGAACGCATGCGTGAGGCGCGCCGGTTCGTCTTTCGTTGCGATCGCCTCGGCCTTCGTGAGGTGCGTGGCGGATTTCGCGTAGTCCTTCAGCCGGCTGTGCGCCAGTCCGCTGTAGAATTCGAGGATGAAACTCTCCGGAAACCGCGTCCGCGCGCGCGCGAGCACCTCCAGGACTTCCTTCGTCTTGTCCTGTGCGAAGCGCACGGAAACCAACTCCCAGTAGGCCTGCTCCATCGTCGGGTCGAGCCGGAGCGCCTGCTCGAAGAGTCCCGCCGCCTTGTCGTAGTCTTTCTGCTCGTGCGCGATGGCGCCGAGGAAGAAGTGCGCCTGCGGATTGTTGGGAGCCTGGCGCAGCACACCTTCGAGCTGCTCGGTGGCCGCCTTGTGGTCGTTGCCGCGCAGGTAGAGGTCGATGAGCCGCTCGCGCAATGCGGGCTGGTTGGGGAAGCGCTTCAGCAAGCCGGAGTAGAGGTCCGCCGCCTTGGAGAATTCCCCCGCGAGCCGGTAGTTTTCCGCGAGCCGCTGGATGGTCGCGGGCGACGTGGGCTGAAGCTTCACGGCGTCCTCCACCACCGAGAGAATCCGCGGCTTGACGACGTCGATCTTCGCCGCGTTCGCGCGGAGCCATGTGCCGTAAAGGTCCGCGACGTCGGTGAGCGGCCCGAGGCCGTTCGCGATCTTCGCCGCCTCGTCGATTACCTTCAGCGCATCCTGCGGGCGGTTCGCCTGCAGGTGAACCTGGGCGGCGGTCTGCCAGCCCTGGAAGTGCTTCGGGTCTTTCTTGATCGCGATGCGGCTCGCGGCGAGCGCCTCGTCGAGCTGGCCGGCTTGCGCGAGCGCGACGCCGAGCATCGCGTCAATCGCGGCGCTGGCCGTGGGCTGCCGGGCCGCCCGGCGCAGGAGCGCGAGCACCTTGTCGGATGATGGCTCGTTGCGCTTGCGGATGAGCTGGCGGGCGACGTCGAGCACGAGTTCCTCGTTTGCCGGGTCGCTGATGGCCGCGAGCATGAACTCCTCGAGCGCGGCGTCCGGCTTCTTCTGGAGCTCGAAGCTCACGCCGGCCGCGTAGTGTGCGAGCGCCTGCGCGCGTTGTTCAATCTGCTCCGCGATGGAAGGCCCGGCGGTTGCCGGTGCGGGTGCAGGCTTCGCCTTTGCCGCCTGCCTGGCGGCAGGCATCGCCGCACCGGAAGCCCCGGAAGAATCCGCCGGTCCCGGCGAGGCGCACCCGCACCAAAGCGCGAGCGCGCACGCAAGCGCGGTGCAGGTCGATTGGATGGGCCGCCGCATGGGCATGGGAATCCCGGCCTGGCGCCCTCGCGGGAGCCGGGCCGGCGTGGCGCGGCAGGAGGCTTGCGCCTACTTCTGCCAGGTGCGCTTCTTGTGACGATGCTGGCGGAGCTTCTTCCGCCGCTTGTGTTTGTTGATCTTCGCCTTGCGGCGTTTCTTCAGTGAACCCATAGCGTTTTTTGAACGGCGCTCAATATACTACCTTGTTCAGAGGATACTCAATGATTCCTTCCGCGCCCGCCGCCTTGAGCTGCGGGATGAGTTCGCGCACGACCCGCTCGTCGATGATCGTCTCGACGGCGACCCAGCCGGGCTGGCTCAACTGCGAGATGGTCGGGTTGCGCAGCGCGGGCAGGCTCGCGAGCAGCGCGGCGAGGTTCTTCTGCGCGATGTTCATCTTCAGCCCGACCTTCGACTCGGCCTCGAGCGCGCCGCGCAGCAGCAGCGCGAGCGTCTCGACCTTGCGCCGCTTCCACGCGTCTTTCCACGATTCGTGGTTGGCGATGAGCCGCGGCGTGGAGGTCAGCAGCGTGTCCACGATGCGCAGGTTGTTCGCGCGAAGCGACGACCCGGTCTCCGTGACCTCGACGATGGCGTCCACAAGCTCGTGCGCCTTCACCTCGGTCGCGCCCCACGAGAACTCGACCTCGGCCTTGACCTTGTGCTTGCGCAGATAGCTGCGCGTGAGCCGCACGACCTCGGTGGCGATGCGCTTGCCTTGGAGATCCTTCACGGACTTGACCGGCGAATTCTCCGGGACGCACAGCACCCACTTCGTCGGCTTGCGGCTGACCTTGCTGAAGATGAACTCGCCGACCTCATGGACCTTGGAGCCGTTTTCGACGATCCAGTCGTGCCCGGTGATGCCCGCGTCGAGGTAGCCGTGCTCGACGTATCGGCTGATTTCCTGCGCGCGAATCAGGCGGACTTGCAGCTCCTCGTCGTCCACGTAGGGGATGTAGGAGCGTCCGCTGGCGTGGATGTTGAATCCGGCCTTGGCGAACTTCTCGAGTGTGGCGTCCTGCAGGCTGCCCTTGGGCAGGCCGAGGCGGAGGACGGGCTTCTTGCTGCTCATCGTTGTAGTGCGTGTCGCGCTTCGCGCACGGTCGGGAACACGTCCGGGCGGACGCTTTCACGCGCGTCACCGGGTTGATTTGCCAGCGACGGCGAGGCAACGCCAACTTTTTCTTTCCGATTTCATGCCAGATTCGCCCGGCCGGGCGTGGAATCGGCTCTTGCTCGCGGAAGCCTCGTCTGTCCGGAAGGGAATTGGAACGGCCTGAATCGAGATCACGGCCTACGCGGAAACCGTGTCCCCGCTGTGGAAGAAGTGAAGCCACTTCGCCGTGACCGGCTTGCCAAAGGTGCGTTCCAGCGCCAGCGCGTAGAGGCCGGGTTGCGAGGAGTGCTCGCGGACTTTGGCCATCAACCCGCCTGGATCGAACCGGTCGGTCTTGAAATCCAGCAACCACAACTCGCCCTCGAGCACCACGAGCAAGTCCACCTTGCCCTGCACGACCATGAACTCGTCCGCTGCGAGCGCAGACTTCGGCGCGAGCGCTGGAAACCGCGCGAGGTCAGCGGGCGAGAGCCGGGCCGTGAACTCCAGTTCGCGCCGCACGTGTTTACGATGCACGAGAATCCTGCGGCCCACTTCTGAACTCCAAAAAGCCGCCAGCGCCGCGAAGTCGAGCGCTCCGGCCTGCGCGTCCGTCAGCGCGCCGTCCGCCACCAACCGCGCCGCCTCCGTCCGCAACCCCGCCTCGCTGTCCGTGCGCCCAAGGTCGACGCGCTGCTGGAACAAGTGATGCGCCGTCCCGCGTTCCGCCGCGGACAGCTTGTCAGGTCCCTTTCCCTCCGCATCCGCACTGAACACTGAACGCTGAACACTGAATCCTCCTGCCCCCGGCCATTCCCTCGCCTCTTCGACCTCCATCGCGCGCCTGCGCAGCGCCGACACGCTCGTCTTCGCCGGCTCGCGCGCCGCTCCGTCGAAGTCGTAGGTCCATTCCAGCCTGCCCCGAAGCGCGGCGCACTGCCCGGCATCCGGTTCAATCCCGGCGGTGGATTCACTCGCCGGTCTGCTCGCTGCCACGGCGGCGGTCGCGCCGGCCGACAGGCTCGCGTCGTCATGCCACGCCCACGAGAGCAGCGGGGTCTCGCCGCGCGGATTCCCGAGTCCATCCGCCGCGGTCGCGTGGCGGCGCAGCCAGAGCAGCACCCAGGCGAGCGGATTTCGCGCCTTGAGCAACTCGCGCTCGCCCACGAAGGGCGAGGGTTCGTGTGTGCGCAATCCGGCGAGCTGGTCGGCCCTCAACCGCGGCAGCGTGCCCGTGAGCACGAGCCGGTCGCGCGCGCGAGTGAACGCCACGTAGAGCAGGCGCAATTCTTCGCCGAACCCCTCCCGCTCGGCGCAGGCGTTCGCGAGCCACCACGCCGTGCTTGGGTAGCGGCCCTCGGTGTGCGGCGGCGTCACCTTCGGACACACGCCGAGCGCCGCATCGAGCAGCACGTCGCGCCGCGCGGAGTCCATGTTGAACAGCTTGCCGAGGTCCGCGACCACAACCACCGGGAACTCCAGCCCCTTGCTCTGGTGGATGCTCATCAGCCGCACGGCGTCGGTGGCCGAGGGCGCCGCGGGTTCGCGCTGGATTTCCTCGTCCTCCTGATCGCGCACGAATCGCAGGAAGCGGAACACGCCCTGCCGCTGCCACGGGTCGAACTGCCGCGCGAGATCGAGCAACCGTCTCATGTTCGCGACGCGTTCGGGGCCCCGCTCGCCGGCGAGCGTGAGCGCCTCAAAGTGCGTCTCGGCCAGCGCCGCCTCGAGGCAATCCGTGAGCGACGCGTGGCGGAGCATCTCGCGCCACGCCGTGACGCGCGCTGTGAACCACCGGCACTTGGACTGCGCTGACTGCCGCGTGACGCGTGGTGCGTGGTGCGTGGGCGCCGGAACGCCCGCGGGAGCCGTCGTCCCAACCGAACACTTCTTCACCGCGTCCCACAGCGACTCATGCCGCCGCCCCGCGCGCACCTCGACCAGTTCCTCCAGCGACATCGCGACCAGCGGCGAGCGCAGCACTGCGAGCAGCGGGATGTCCTGATGCGGGTTGTCGAGCACGCGCAGCAGCGACACGAGATCCACGACCTCCTGCGCGTCCCAAAACCCGCCGCGCTCGGCGAGCAGCGGCACGCCCGCGGCGTGGAACTCCTGCGCGAACGTTTCGACCTTGCCGGCCGGCGCGCGCAGCAGCACCGCCATGTCGCGCCATTCCACGTTGCGGAACCCGCCTCCGGATTTGCCCCAGACTTGCAGGCGGCCCTCGTGAAGCTCGCGGAGCCGCCGCGCCACGAGACGCGCCTCGCGTTGCGTCGCCGGCAGGTCCGCAAGCTCCGCGACTGATTCATCCGCATCATCGCCGTCGCCGCTGTCGAGCTGGTTCGGCAACACGTGCAACTCCACGCGCGCTGCGGCGTCGGATTTGATCGAAAGCCCCGCGCGGCTGCCCGGCAGCGCGAACTTCAGCTCCGCATCCGAATCGTAGTCCACGCCGCCGACACTCTTGCGCAGCAGCGGCGAGAAGAACGCGTTGACGAAGTGCAGCAGCGCCTCATGGCTGCGGAAGTTGTCCGAAAGCGGGATGCGCTGGCCGGGCGCGCCGGCGGGTTTCCACGCCTCCCCGTAGTCGGCGAAGATTTTGGGCTCGGCGCGCCGGAACCGGTAAATGCTCTGCTTCACGTCGCCGACGAGAAAGCGGTTCGCGTCCGCGCCGTCGCGGCTGAGCGCGCGGAGGATGGCGTCCTGCGCGGCGTTGATGTCCTGGCACTCGTCCACGAACACGTGATCGAGCCGCTCGCGCCAGCGCCGCGCGGTCGCGGTCGGCTCGCCGCGTTCGTCGAGGAGCAGTTTGAGCGAAAGCTGTTCGAGGTCTGCGAAGTCCACGCCCCCAAGCTCGCGCTTGGCGCGGGTGTAGTTCGCGGTGAACTCTTGCGCCAATCGCACCAGCGTTACCATGTGCGGGCGGGTCCACGACCAGTCCTGGTCGAGGGCGGTTTGCCCGTGGTGCGGTTCGTCTCCCGTCGCGGCGCGACCGGCCGCACTCGCGGTGAGAGGCTCGGCAAGTTCGCGCAGCAGCGCGGCGTCGTCGAAGAACTTGTCGATGGGGCCGCGCACTTTGCCCTTCACCCTGTGCCACCCGTTTTCGTTTGCGTCCACGGCTCCGATCTCGCGCAGACACGACAGCGACTCGTCAGACGTCGGCCCGGCCGGAAGTCGCCGCAGCACCTCCGCCGCGGCTTTCACGTTCGGGTTCTCCGAAAGCGGATCGACCGCATCGCGCCAGCGATTGCGCCACACGGCGACGGCTTTCACGAAACACGCGCGCCAGTCATCCGGCTGTTCCCGGCTGAACGACGCGGCTTGCGCGTCGAGCCACTGCTGCGGGTGAGGGAGCGTCTGCGTGAAGCGATGCAAATCGCGCACGAGCTCGCGGACCGGTTCGTCGGAGCCGCAGCCGAGTCGGCGCACGAGCGCGTGCACGGCTTGCGAGGCGGCTTCGCGGGACGCGTAGTGCCGGTCGAGGAGTTCGTCGAGCGTTTCGTGCGCGAGCGGGCGCGTGTGCTCGTCGTCGAGCACGCGCACGTCGGGGTCGAGTTGCAGTTCGTGAAAGTGCTCGCGGATGAGCCGGAGGCAGAATCCATGCAGCGTCGAGATGTGCGCGGTTTCGAGCAGCGCCAGTTGTCGCGCCGCGCGCTCGCCGTCGGTGGCGGCGCCAGACTTCTTCTCAAGCGCTTCGCGCAATCGCTGCCGCATTTCGGCGGCCGCGGCCTCGGTGAAGGTCGCCATCAGGATGCGGTCGAGCGACGCGTCCTCGTCGAGCACGAGGCGGATGCACCGCTCGACCAGCGTGCTGGTCTTGCCCGTGCCCGCGCCGGCGGAGACGAGCACGTTGCCGCGCGCGGCGATGGCGCGCTGTTGGGATGAGGTGGGTTCGCTCATCGCTTCTTCGTGGGTGGGGCGGCGGGCGGTTGCGGCGGCGCGGCGAGCGCACGATACGGCTGCAGCCACGGGTCGAATCGGCAGGCGGGCTTGAACTTGCACCAGTCGCACGCCGTCTCCGTGACCGTCCGATACGGGCTGACTCGAAATTCTCCGGCGAAGATGCTGTTGCCGAATGAGGCGAGTTTCGCGCGCACGTGGTCGAGTTGCGCGCGAAAGTCCGTCGAAAGGATGGCGTCGTTGCCGCGTCTGCTGAGGCTCCCATCCTTGTTGTAGCTGAAGCGGAACTGCTCGCCCTTCGTTGCGCCGGGCCGCGTGTCGAACTTCCTCACGAGCGTCTCGTCGAAGCGCCCCGTGTGCTGGAAGCCGCCCATCTCCACGCCGATGCCCGCGACGGTCGCCGCCCGTGATGCGGACTTGCCGCGCTCCACGCGCAGCGGCACGTAGAACACACCCGCGGGCCGGACCTGATCCCCGCCGAACGGGTTGGAACCGCCCGATTCCGCGAGCGTCACAAGATACGCGAGGAGCTGGATTTCGAGCCCGTTGAACACTCGCACCGCGTCGAGCTTGCGGGCCGACGACTTGTAATCGAGCACGGCCGCCCATGTGACCTTCGCGTCGCTGTCCACGCAAACGTCCACGCGGTCCACCTTGCCGGTGAGCTTCAAGCACCGCCCGCCGTCGAGCTCGAGTTTGAGTGCCGGCAGGTCTTTCGTGTCGCCAAACTCCACTTCAGCAGCGGCGGGATTGAAATCATTCTGCCGCGCCCACTGGACGAGCACGCGGATGAGGCGCTGAAGTTGCGCGACCTTGAGCTGGCCGATGAACCCGGCGGTGGCGTCCTGCGTGAAGAGCGAGCCCTGAAATTCCGCGAGCAGGGTCGTGGCGATGCGGCCCATCTCGGCGGCGGCATCGTCTGCGGCCCAATCGCGCCACTGCTTCCCGCTCGCGACGGTCGCCCTGTGGAAGCGTTCCATCGCCTCGTGCATGAAGGAGCCGAGCCGCGTCGGGTCGACGACGAGTTCGTCGCGCTCCTTCGCCCGCAAGCCGCGGGACGCGAGAAAGCGGAACGGGCATGCGGCGTAGTCTTCGAGCGCGCTGACGGAGGTGAGCAGTTCGCGGCCGAACAGGCGCTCGATGGCGTCCGAGGAGAGCGACTCGGCGGCGCAGGCGCGCCGTTGCGCGGACTTGGCGAGCGGATCGTGGAAGCAGCCGAGATCGGCGAGCGAGAGCAGCGCGGGAGGCGCTGCGCAGGCTCCGGGCCCGGCATCCAGCGCGGCGACGAGCGGCGCGACGACTTCGCTCGGATGAACCGCGTCCGGCCACGCGGGCTCGGGAGCTTGCTGGACTGTGACCGACGGCAGCACGCGCGAGACGTGCGCCAGCAGTGGGGACGGGTTGAGTTCCTTGCCATTCGCGTCGCGCCGGGCGCAGGTGAGCCGAAGGCGTTCAGCCGGGCGCGTGAACGCGATGTAGCCGAGGTAACGCTCATGGCCGTGGCGCGGGCGCGGGCTGAGCGAGAGGCGGCCGTCCAGCTTGTCGAGTTCATCGCGCTCGGACTCGGTGAGCAGCGGGCTCGCGCCGGGGGGCGAAGGAAACTGCCCTTCGTTGAGGCCGAGCACGACGACGAGCTTGAGGTCGGGATTGCGCGCGCGGTCCACGGCGCCGACGAGCACCTGATCGAGCGTCGGCGGCACGACGCCGATGGTCAGCCCGCCGAGCCCGGCCTCGAGAATAGGCAGCCAGTCACGCAGCGGTCGGGCGCTCGCGGCACCGGCGAAGGCGAGTTCGAGATTTGAGAGCCAGGACTGGAGCTGACGCCAGACGGTCAGGTGAATTGCCGATTGCTGATGGCCGAGTGCCGACCGGGGCGGGGCGGCCTGCCACAGCTCGAGTTTCTCGACGACGTTCAGTTGTTTCCACAAATCTCGCAGCGACGCCGCGACTTGGGAGCCGGTCGGGGAACCGGCGAGCGCGTCGCGCAGTGTGACGAACGGGGGCGTGAGGCGTTGACGGCATTCTTCGCCGAAACTGTGTTGCGGGTCGGTCGCTTCGCCGGGCAGTGGAGACAGCCACTTGTCGCCCTGCCAGCCGCGCGCGAGGGCAAGTGTTTCGAGGCGGTCCACGCCGTTGTCGTCCGCGATGGCGAGGCCGGTCTTGAGCGCCGCAAACCAATCCTCGTGACGCCAGCCGAAGGCGGCGGTGCGCAGCGCGGCGCGCGTGAGTTCGGCGAGCGGGTGGTGCGACGCGGATTCGCGGCGGTCGAGAAAATGCGGGATGCCGTAGCGCGTGAAGACGCGGCTGATCACGGCGTGATGGGAATCGAGCGAGCGCGCCAGCACCGCGCAGTCGCGGTAGCGTCCGCCGCGCTGGACGTGCTGGAGGATTTCGCGCGCGGCGAGCGACGCCTCCGCTTCGGGGTCGGCGCAAGCGACGGCGCGGATGGAATCAGCCGCGTCCGGCGCGCGGCCGGGGGCGGGCCGGAGCCAGTGTTCCTCGAGGTGCGCGAGCGCGGCGCATCGTTTGAAACGGCCGCACGCAGGGTCGCGAGCGAGCACGAGAGTGCGGACCGCGCAGTGCGGTTCAGCCGCGAGCCGTTCGCGGCAGCGGATCACCGTGCGGCCGACGATGGACCACGTGGAAAGCCAGTCGGGGTCGTCGCGCGGGTCGTCCGCGATGCAGAAGGCGAGCGTGGCGCGTTCGCAGAATGGCGCGAGCGCGGCGAGGAGGTCGAGTTCCTGCGGCGCCATCTCGGCGAAGCCGTCGAGCCACAGGCGCGGAATGCGGAATGGCGGTTCTGGGGCGGCTTTTCGGAGGGCGACGGTGGCGAGGTCGAGGAGCGAGTCGGCGTCGTGGAGACGCGCGTGATCGAGCCAGCCGCGATAGGCTCGAAGCAGCGTGGCGAGGTCGGCGAGTTTCGCGCCGAGAGTCGGCGGGCACTTCGCACCGAGTGTGCGGAGGTCTTCGGGCGCGAGCTGGTGCCGCTGGAGTTCGCGAAGCAGCGCGCTGAGCTGCCGCGCGAAGCCGGGCAGTCGCGCGGTGGCGCGGAAGAGATTCAGGTCCCCGTGGCGTTGGGCGAGGATGGCGCGCAGGACCATGAGCCGGCCTTCCTCGTCGATCAGCGGCGGTTGCGGCCGGCCGAGTTGGTCGAGCGCCCACTCGGCGAGTCGCTCGAAGGAAAGGATGTGCAGTCGGGTGAAGCCGGCGGGCGCGCCGGGAGCGGCGGGGTCGAGCACCTGGCGCTCGAGTTGAAATGTGGCCTGCTTGGGGGCGAGGAAAACCAGCGGCGGGCCGTCCGGAGCGGCGTGGAGCGCGGTGCGAACCTCCACGAGGCAGCGGTGCGTCTTGCCGCTGCCGGCGGGGCCGAGGAGGAACGTGGCGTCCACGACCGCATCGTTGCGAAGTGGGGCGGCGTCGTGAAGCGATTTATCGGGAAATAGTCTCCGGGGTGGGACGGCGGTTGGCTGGGAGGGAGTGCGTCGCGCGAATGGGGAGTCCGTTCAGCCGGCGTTTGGATAGGAGCCGAGCACTTTCACGAAGCTGCAGTGTTCGCCGAGCAAGGCGAGCGTCTTGGCGAGCTTGCGGTCGCTGGCATGACCGTCGCAGTCCACGAAGAAGAAATACTCCCACGCCTTCCGCTTGCTCGGGCGGCTTTCGATCTTGGTCATGTTGATTCGGAAGCGGCGGAACGGCGCGAGTGCGCGGTGCAGCGCACCGACCTGGTCGGCAATGCTGAACATCACGCTGGTGCGGTCGCGTCCGGTGGCCGGGCCGCACCTGCGGCCGAGCACGAGGAAGCGCGTGGCGTTGGCGGCATTGTCCTGGATGTCGTGCTCGAGGACGGGAAGGCCGTATTTCTCCGCGGCGAGCAGGCCGGCGATGGCGCCGCTGCGCCGGCCGGCGCGGGCGAGTTCGGCGGATCGGGCGTTCGAGGACGTCTCGATGAGCTCGGCGTGCGGGAAACTCTTGTGCACCCACGAGCGGCACTGCGCGAGCGTCTGCGGATGGACGAAGAGCTTCTTGATGTCGCGGCGCGACGTGCGGCTCACGAGGCAGTGTGAGATGGGCAGGACGATTTGCGCGACGATCTTGAGGTCGCTGTCCACAAACATGTCGAGCGTGTGCGTGACGACGCCCTCGGTGGAATTCTCGACGGGCACCACGCCGTAATCGGCGCGGCCCTTGGCGACTTCGCTGAAGACGTCGGCGATGGTTTTCTGCGCGATGTAACCAAGGCTCGAGCCGAAGCGCTGGATGGCGGCCTGGTGCGTGAACGTCGCCTCCGGGCCGAGGTAGGCGATGTGCATGGATTTCTCGAGCGCGAGCGCGCCGGACATGACTTCGCGATAAATGGCGCGGAGCGAGTCGTTCGTGATCGGCCCCTTGTTCAAGCGGGCGACGCGCTGCAAGACCTGTCGCTCGCGATGCGGCGCGTAGATTTCTTCGCCCGCCCTGCGCTTGGCTTCGCCGATTTCGAGCACGTGCCGGGTGCGGTCATTGAGCAGACCGACAATCTTGAGGTCGAGCGAGTCAATGGCCTTGCGATGCTCCGGAATGGTCATGGGCGCGAGCATGGCAGATCGGGTGTTGGAAGGGTAGCTGAACTGCAGGACGCGGCGGATGCCTACATTCAACTTGTCGGAGCAGGGGCCTTGTGTATGGTCGGCTTGTGCCGACCCTGAGGAAACAGGACCCGAACGTTTCCCCCCAACGCCGCGCCGCCGAGGCCACGATGGCCCGACTCAAGCAGACACTTGAGACGGAAGCCGGCCGCGGCTACGTGACGATCGACCATTTCCTGAACGTCCGCGGCAACCCGTCGGCGCAGGGCGAAGGCGGTGTGGTCATGCCGAGCACCGACCCGGGCACGGGCTTTTACAACGTCGGTGAGATTGTGGCCATGGGGGGCATGGGCGCGATCATCCGCGCCACGGACCGCAATCTTGAGCGGACGGTGGCGATGAAGATCATGCTCAACAGCGCCAACGCGTCCGAGACGAGCATCGTCCACTTCATCGCCGAGGCGAAGATCACCGGCCAGCTTGAGCATCCGAACATCGTGCCGCTGCACGACATGGGTGTGGCGGCCGACGGCACGATCTACTACACGATGAAGCTCATCGAGGGGACGACCCTCCGTGAGATCCTGCAGGAGATTCGCGCGGGCAACCGGGAGATGGCGATGCGCTATCCACTCGACCGGTTGCTGGAGATTTTCCAGAAGGTCTGCGACGGCATGTCTTACGCGCACTCGCGACGCGTGGTGCACCGCGACCTCAAGCCCGACAACATCATGGTCGGCGCGTTCGGCGAGGTGCTCATCCTCGACTGGGGCATCGCGAAGGTGCTCACAGGCGCACCCGCGACCGACGAGTCCGGCGGCCCGGTGCAGGAAGGCATCGGTGACATGCCCGAAGCGCCCGCGGGCCAGTTCGCGACGATGGAGGGTCAGGTCAAGGGCACGCCAAACTACATGGCGCCCGAGCAAGCCGAAGGCCGCATCAGCGCCATCGACGAGCGCACCGACATCTACGCGATGGGCGGAATCCTTTACACCATCCTCACGCTCTACCCGCCCATCGTCGGCACGACCGTGCAGGAAATCCTGGCCAAGGTCACGTCCGGCGACATCACGGCGCCGACGGTCTTCAACCAGACGCAGACCGGCGGCAAGGCCAAGGCGAAGGCCGGCAAGCCCGAGCCGCCGTTGCCGTTGCTCGACCTCATCCATCTGCCTGACAAGAAAATCCCGCCGGCTCTTTCCGCCGTGGCGATGAAGGCCATGTCGCTGGACATGGACCAGCGCTACCAGGACCTGAATGAGTTTCAGGGCGAGATCCGGCGTTACCTCGGAGGCTTCGCGACGAGCGCCGAGGACGCGGGCGCGTTCACGCAGATGAAGCTCGCGCTTGGGCGCTACAAGAAGGAAATCGCGATCTCGGCGGTATTCCTCATCCTTGCTGCATTGATCGGCGTCTACGCGGTCGGGCGGGTCATCCTTTTCAGCAAGGAAGCCGAAAAAGCCAAGAACGAGGCCGTGGCCAAACTTGACGAATTGCGGGCCACGGCGCCGACATTCCTCGCGGCGGCCAAAGCTTCCATCGAGGACTTCGCCCTGACCAATGCCCTCGACAAGATTGAGACCGCACTCAAGTTCAATCCGACCAACGCGGAGTTTCACCTCGTCAAAGGGCACATCCACCAATCGCTGCTTCAGATGTCCGAAGCACACGACGCCTATCAAAAGGCCCGCGAACTTGCGAAGAAGAGAAACCCGACGCTCGCCGACCTTGCGGAGAAGAACCGTGCCTTGAGCAGCACCCTTCGCGGCAAGAAACTCGCCGAGTCGGACTTCCGGATGCTCTACAACGAACTGCTCGCACAGAAGCGCCTGCGCGAAGCCAACGAGATGAACAAGCGCGCCGGCAAGATGGACGAGGCGGGCTTCGAGTCGTTGAAAGCGCAAATCACAAGATCGGGGTTGAAAGGCGAGTGGCTCTCGCGCGACGTCAACGGCAATCTCGAACTCAATGCCGGCGGCGCCAACACCACCGACATCGCCGGCATCCGGGGGATTCAGTTCACGACCATCAATCTCGCGAACTGCCGCAATCTGGACAACATCGGCCCGATTGACATCACCAAGCTCGAATCCCTCGACCTCTCCGGCACCAAAGTCACCGACCTTTCGCCCCTGCGCGGCGCCACCAAGCTCGTCACGCTCAACCTCTCCGGCACGACCGTCGCCGACCTGCTGCCGCTGGACAAGATTCCGCTCTCCGACCTGAACCTGAGCAACTGCCCCGCGGTGGTTGACATCAGCAAGCTCAAGGACGCAAAGCTCACGCGGCTCAATCTCTCCCGCACGCAGGTCAAGGAACTCTCGTCGCTCAAAGGCCACCCAATCGCGTGGCTCAATCTCGAGCGGTCCAAGGTGCAACAGAACGAACTCGACCAACTCAAGGGCAACGACAAGCTCACGACGCTCTTCGCCGCCGACACGGGCGTTCGGAGCATTGAGGGGCTCGCGGATGCGCCGCTTGAAATTGTGGATTTGAGGGGCACGCTCGTGAGCGACCTGAATCCGCTCAAGGGGAAGTCCATTCACACGCTGCTTCTGGAACGCTGCCGCAGCTTGAAAGAACTCAAGCCGCTCGAAGGCATGCGTTCGCTCCGGCTTCTCAGCCTCGGCAACACCGACGTGCAGGACATCAGCGCGCTGCGGGGATTGCCCCTCTCGACGCTCCGGCTCGCGAACACCCGGGTGACAGACCTGAGCCCGCTCGTCGGCATGCCGCTCGACCAGGAACTGGACCTTTCCTTCACGGCGATTGCCGACATCAACCCGCTCCGTGGCATTCCGGCGCAGACGCTGCTCCTCCACAGGACACGCGTTGCAAATCTCGATCCACTCAGCGGGCTCGCCGTGAAGACGCTGCGCCTGGACGAGTGCGACTTGATCGTGAGCCTCCTGCCCCTCGGGCAATGCACCGCGCTGGAGCGGCTCTCGCTTCCCTCAAAGCTGAGCGACAAGCCCGACATCATCCTTGCCGTGAACCAACTGCCAAATCTCAGGTCCCTCAGCTACACCGTGCCCGGCGATGACTGGGCGCGAGCCAGCACGCGCGACGCCTTCTGGAAGGAATACGACCTCCGATACCCCGGGAAGCGGCGGTAGTTGCAGGTTCAACCAGACGGCGGGTTCCCCACCTGCCCGGACTACGCGGCTTTCGGGAATTCGCTTCGATGCGCCGCGACGCGCAACGGCGGGTTCGTCACATTCGGACGCGCGGGCGAACGTGTGCGCTGGCATTGCTCGCGAATCAACACGAGCGCGCGGTTCACCGCCTCGGTGCGGATGTCCAGCGCCGGCCTGAATCTCAACGTCCGTTCACCCGACCGAAGCGCGAGCGCTCCCAACTCGTGCAGCCCGGTCCAGAAGGCGTCGCGCGTCGCGCGGTCCGGCAGGTCGAACGCCAGCATCAAACCGCGCCCGCGCGGCGCGCTCACGAACTCAAACTCCGACGCGACCGCCTGCAGGCCCAGTAGGAACTCCTCGCCGCGCACGGCCGCGTTCTCGACGAGGCGTTCCTCCTCGATGATGCGCAGGCAATGGGTCGAGCGCACCATGTCGGCAAGGTTGCCGCCCCACGTCGAGTTGATGCGTCCGGGCAGGCGGAACACGTTGTCGCGGACCTCGTCGAGCCGCGGGCCGGCCATCACGCCGCAGACCTGCACCTTCTTGCCGAACGCCAGCAGGTCGGGCACCACACCGAAATGCCCGCAGCACCACGTCTTCCCCGTGAGCCCGAGCCCGCACTGCACCTCGTCGAAGATCAGCAGCGCTTCCTGCTCGTCGCAAATCTGCCGCAGCAGCCGCAGGAACTCGGGCCGGAAATGGTTGTCGCCGCCCTCGCCCTGAATGGGCTCGATGAGCATCGCGGCGATCTCGTGCGGCCGGCGCTTGAACGCCTCGCGAATCTCCGCCTCGGCGCGCAACTCGGCGATGATGGCCGCACCCGTTCGCCTCGGTTCGGGAAGCGAGAAGTCCACGCGCGGCGCCGTGATGCGCGGCCAGTTGAACTTGGCGAAGTGCTGCACCTTCAGCGGGTCGGTGTTCGTCACGCTCAGTGTGTAGCCGCTCCGGCCGTGGAATGCGTTCGTGAAGTGGAGTATCTCCGTGCCACGCGCGCCGCGCCCCGCCGCGAGGTTTTTCCTTGTCTTCCAATCCATCGCGGCCTTCATCGCGTTTTCGACCGCGACCGCGCCGCCCTCGATGAAGAAATAGCGCTCGAGCGGCGGCAGTCCCGCGACGCGGCTGAACGTGCGGACGAACTCCGCGAACGGGACGGAGCAGACATCGGAGTTCGCGACCTTCGTCCTCGCCGCCGCGAGCAGCTCGTGGCGCACGTCGGCGCGGTCGAAACGCGGATGGTTGAAGCCGACGGGCATGGAGCCGTAGAAACCGTAGAGGTCGAGCAACCGGCGCCCGGTCACTGCGTCCACGAGTTCACTGCCGCGGCTGCGCTCGAGGTCCACGACGATGCGGAGTCCGTCCAACAGCACGTGCTTCCTCAGTTCGCGGACGACCTCGGCGGGGGAAATGGAAGCCGCGGCTGGCCGTTCCGCAGGGGCGGCATCCGGAGCGGACTGGTCCGAAGCCCTGTTCATCCTGCGCCCAACGTAGCACACAACGTGCGCGTGGCAAAACGCGGTCGGCCTGGCGGAGCAGCCTGTCCGGTGCTGCGCTACTCAAGCGCCGGTTCGTAGTTCTCCTGCGGGCGCGCGGTGAGGTTGTTCTTCATCATGATGCGGGCGCAGGCGTTGAAGCGAAGCAAGGCGTCGTCGTTGCCTGCGGGGCGGAGGGCTTCGGCCTTCTCGTAGTGCTGCATTGCCTTGGTGATGAGGTCGTGGGCGTTGAAGCCGGAGCCGGGCGCGCCATGGGCGAGCTGCGCCTTCGCCTTGCGTTCGCCGATGAGTCCCGAGTAGTAGGCCTGCTCGTAGCCGTCAGCCAGCTTCTTGACGATCTGTTCCGCTTGCGTGCCGCTCACGGCGAAGCCGCGCCCGTAGCGGTCGGTGAGCGCAAGCAGCAGCGTCACGAGCGCGCGCTGGTTGTCGGGTTCCACGCCGGGCACGTCGAGGCAGATGCTCTCGGCCTCGCAGGCTCGTTGAGCAGCCGGTAGCGCATCGCCTTCTCAAGCGCGGCGGGAATTCCGTCCTTGGAGAGCCGCTTGAGCTGAGGCATGGCGGTGCGGGTCGGGGCTAACCCTTTG